>ERZ827452.315-NODE-315-length-70434-cov-9.822760_pt1 | contig 70434 bp, 66 predicted proteins | sample MGYA00519866_ERZ827452 | MGnify/ENA primary metagenome ERZ827452 (study PRJEB31778, sample SAMEA3449307) | human gut metagenome | biome: human gut; feature: human-associated habitat; material: faeces | place: United Kingdom | collected 2010/2012 ... | reverse complement strand
ATGTGGTTACTTCGCCATATAAATCGAGTCAAATATGCTTGTAAACAAGCATATTCTGCCTCAATTTGCATGGCTCTGAATAGTTACATAATATTAATAAGGTGTAAGAAACTTTAAAGAAGATGTGCTAATAAATGTAATACATAGAATATGATATATAAAATACAAAACATAATACGCTATATATTTCACCACATATCCTGATAGAGGTTATTGCATTTATAAATTATCTATGCTATGATGGTACAAGTTTCATAGAGAAAGATAATTGGTGCCGGCTGTTATGCCAGATGCATAATAAAGCCGGTTAAAAGGGAAACAGGTGTAATTCCTGTACGATCTCGTCACTGTGATAAGGGAGTCCGGATTCATATATGTCACTGATGCTTTAGCATTGGGAAGGCGCAATCCGGGTGAAGATCTTTTAGCCAGGAAACCTGCCAGCTATCTGGTACAGGGAATGTCCGTATAAAAGATGAAATCCCAGATCACGAGTAATTGGTCGTACTGCGAAGAAGGGCTATCATATTAGCTTTGTTTTTGTGTTATTTTTTACTCCGATCAGGGATGCTGACCGGAGTTTTCTTTTGCTTTGAAACGATGAGCAATTATATTATAAAAAAAGAGGAGATTATTATGAAGAAAAAAACACTGGCTATGTTCGTTGCACTCACTCTGACATCCGGCCTGTTAGCAGGATGCGGTAATGCAGAAAAAGCAACAACTTCCACAACAACAGAAGCAGCAACAGAGACTGCTTCAGCTGTAGAGACATCAGAGGCTGCAACAACAGAAGTGGATGATCAGGCAGCTGCAGATAATGTAGCAGCATTGATTGATGCAATCTATGTACAGTCAAGAACAGATGAGACAGATGCACAGTGTGCAGCTGCAAAGGAAGCCTGGGATGCTCTGACAGATGCGCAGAAAGAGCTTGTAGAAGGCGAAAATGCAGATCCTGATTATTTTGGAAGAGACACAGGAGATGCTTCTAAGGATGATTCTTTAAACAGTGATGAGATTGGGGAGAATGAACTTCTTGTAGTAAGCTTTGGTACTTCCTTCAATGACAGCCGCGCAGAGGATATCGGTGGAATCGAGAAGGCACTCATCCAAGCCAACCCTGACTGGTCTGTAAGAAGAGCATTCACAGCACAGATCATCATCAATCATGTACAGGCAAGAGATGGCGAGAAGATTGATAACGTAGATCAGGCACTTGACAGAGCTGTTGCAAATGGCGTTAAGAATCTGGTTGTACAGCCTACACACTTAATGCATGGTGCAGAGTATGATGAACTTGTAGAAGCTCTGGATAATTATAAGGATAAGTTTGAAACAGTTACTGTAGCAGAGCCTTTACTTGGTGAAGTTGGTTCTGATGCAACTGTTGTAAATGCTGATAAGGCTAAGGTAGCAGAAGCAATTACCGCAGAAGCAGTAAAGACAGCAGGATTTGACTCTCTTGATGCTGCTAAGGAAGATGGAACAGCATTCGTATTTATGGGACATGGCACATCACATACAGCTAAGGTAAGCTACAGCCAGATGGCAGCTCAGATGAGCGAATTAGGCTATGAGAACGTATTTATCGGTACTGTAGAGGGTGAACCGGAAGAAACAGCATGTGAAGCAGTCATTGAAGCAGTTAAGGAAGCCGGCTACACGAAAGTCGTACTTCGTCCTTTGATGGTAGTAGCAGGAGACCATGCAAATAATGATATGGCTGGTGACGATGAAGATTCCTGGAAGAGCATGTTCAATGCCAGCGGTGCATTTGAATCTGTAGACTGCCAGATTGCGGGCCTTGGTGGAATTGAAGCAATTCAGCAGATTTATGTAGACCATACTAAGGCAGCAATGGAAGAGCTTGGTGACACAGCTGTATTATCTACTGTAAGCGTTGATGCAACAGAATTGGCAGATGGTACATACTCAGCGAAATTCAACACAGACAGCAGCATGTTTGCCGTAAATGAAGCAAATGACGGACGTGGTGTCCTGACTGTAAAGGATGGTAAAATGACAATTCATATCAGTCTTGCATCCCAGAAGATTGTAAATCTTTTCGTAGGTACAGCAGAGGATGCAGCTAAGGAAGGCGCAGAACTTCTCCAGCCAACAATTGATACTGTTACTTATGCGGATGGAACTACAGAAGAAGTGAACGGATATGATGTTCCTGTAGAAGCACTGGATAAGGAATTTGACCTTGCCATTATTGGTACAAAGCAGAAATGGTACGATCATAAAGTAAGCGTATCTGATCCTCAGGCAGAATAGTACGAAGAACTATCAGGGCATTATCACATATTTTATATGCGATAGTGCTCTTTTTTTGCTTCAGATTATTTCACAATGGAGGTTGGATGTGTTATACTGGAACAAAATGAAAGCAGCAGAAAGAAGGAGGAATTCTTAATGAAACAGACTTTATCACCTGAAATAACTAAACCACAGTATGTTGTGACTACAGATATTACATTTGCACAGGTAGATTCCTGGTATGGACATTGCCGCAGAGACTTGAAAATGGATCTGATTTATCCAGAAGATTCTACAGGAAAGGTGTATCCGTGCATTGTATGGATCTGTGGAGGCGGATGGCTTCGACTGGATAAGTCAGCCCATCTTGCATATTTATCCAGGCTTGCAGAGAGGGGATTTGCAGTAGCCAGCGTAGAGTATCGTACCTCCAATGAGGGAGTCTACCCGATGCAGTTACAGGATGTCAAAGCAGCAATCCGCTATCTGAGGGCACATGCCGAGAGATTCCGTATTGATACAGACCGGGTTGGTGTTATGGGAGAATCTGCGGGAGGATATCTTACCTGTATGGCTGCGCTGGATAACGATCCTGCTAATGATGTAGGAGACTACCTTGACCAGCCAAGTCAAGTACAGGCTGCCTGCCCTTGGTATCCACCTACGAATGTGTCTTCTTTTCCTTATGATGATGTTGTAAAAGCTGCCGTGTCACCAGAATCACAGCTGCTTGGATATAATGTCATGACGAATAAGGAAGATGCAGTAAAGCAATCTCCAGTATCAAGAGTGACACCAGCGGCACCACCATTTCTGATCATACATGGAACGAAAGACCGTACAGTGCCTTTTACCCAGAGTGAAGAGTTGTATGATGTATTGGAGAAGGCTGGATGTGACGTAACACTTCTTGCGCTGGACGGAGCAGACCATGCAGATCTTATGTTTTTCCAGGATGAAACATGGGAGAGAATCGTGCATTTCTTTGCAGATAAACTTTAAGTACGGATTCTATGGCAGGTATCTTCCGGTAATAATGGGAGTGTGCCGGTATCTCTCACAAATAGTAAGTAGAAGGGAATTTTCGTGAATCATGAAAAAGAAAATGAATCATGATAATCTGATAAATTCAGATAAATCAGAGAATATTACAAAATCCGGGAAAAAGAGGTCCATGAGTCAGGAGATTCGGTGGGATAAGCTGGACAATACAGCTAATCTCTTCCCTGTTATTGCAGGGGAAAGTATGAGTAATGTCTACCGGATTAGTGTAACACTGACAGAGCTTGTGGACCCTGATTTATTACAGGAAGCCTTGGATATTGTCTTACCCAAATTTGATGGCTTCAATCTTCGTCTGCAAAAGGGCATTTTCTGGTACTATTTTGAGGAAAATGGCAATCCTGCCCCTAAAGTAAAAGAAGAGAATACCTATCCCTGCCGTTTTATTGAGCAGAATAAAAACAAACATTATCTGTTCAGAGTCACATATTTCAAATATCGTATCAATCTGGAAGTATTTCATGTATTGACAGATGGTATGGGTGGCATCAATTTCCTGAAAGAACTGACTTATCAGTATCTGCGCCTGTGTCATCCTGAAATCAGGGAAAAGGTAGGGGATGACTTGAACTGTGGCACATCCCTGAACCGAGAGGACAGCTTTATCAAAAACTACCGGAAAAGCTCATCCAGGCCGTATCAGACACAGAAAGCATATCTTGTTAAGGGAGAGAAACTTCTTCCGGGTGAGTTTGGCGTAATGCACGGATATATGAAGATTCCTGCGTTAAAGGAAGTATGTCACAGATATGGTGTCAGCATCAATGAGTATCTCGTTGGTGTGTTTGTATACAGTGTATACCAGGAGTGTCTCAAGGGAATGCCTTCGGATAAACCAATCCGTGTAGCAGTTCCTGTGAATTTGCGTCCGTATTTTGCTTCCAACACTACGAAGAATTTCTTCGTAATGGTGTCGGCAGAGTTCCATCCTACCAAGGAGGATTATACATTTGAGGAGATTCTGCAGACCGTACATGAGAGTCTTAGGGCGCAGATCAATAAAGAGAATCTGGAGAAGCTTTTTTCATATAATGTATCCAATGAGAAAGTATGGATTGCAAGAATCGCACCGCTTTTTCTCAAAAATATGGCTATGAAGATGGTATATACCCAGTCTGCACTGGCTAATACAACTACCATAACCAATATTGGAAATATTACAGTAGAAGACATATATAAACCGTATGTAGAAATGTTCCATGCCTTTCTTGCGATGTCAAAGGGACAGCATATCAAAGGAACAATCTGTTCGTATGATGATACTCTGGTATTTACGTTCAGCTATGATTTGCAGGACACTGGCATTCAGAAGGTCTTTTTCCGTAAAATTGCGGCTGACGGTATAGAAGTACAGTTAGACAGTAACAGTGGATTGTAAGAGGATAGGAATATGAGTAGATGTAAACAATGTAATATTGAAATATTAGAACCGACGGAGCGATGCCCTTTGTGTAATTCTGTACTGGAGAAATCAGAGGATCTGGAGGCTATGTATCCGCAGATTCATCAGAAGGCAAGGGCTTTTACCATGATATTAAGAGTCTACAGCTTTCTTGCCATTACCATTGAACTGATTTTATTTACTCTGGCATTCTTTGCGAAAATCAGTTATCTGACTGTACTGATTCCAGCACTGTTTCTATTCTATATTTATATGGTGCTGCGTTTTGCAGTCATAGGAAAGAGCGGTCACAGGGCAAAAATCATTGTACTGGCATTTCTTGCAGTTGCGATCATGGTTGCACTGGATTATATACGCGGCTTCAATGGATGGTCTATTAATTACGTATTTCCTTCGGCAGTTATTGCAGTAGATGTAGGTATTCTGCTTTTGATTTTTATTAACAAACGAAACTGGCAGAGCTATGTTATGCCGGAGCTGTTTATGATTCTGGTAAGTCTGGCTGGAATCCTTTTGAGAGCATTGGATATTATTACACATCCTTTGGCTATCATTATCGCACTGGATTTCTCCGTGCTTTTGTTCTTAGGAACAATCATCATCGGAGGACGGCGTGCCAGAATGGAACTAAAGAGAAGATTTCATATTAAATAAACATAGAGTGGAGTATTAAATCATGACCAAAGAAAAAGATCAGGCTTTTTATTCGAAGCTATGGGGGCTTATGATCCCAATCCTGCTACAGAACCTTATGCTGGCGATGGTGGCTGTAGCAGATGCCTTTATGCTTGGCGGACTGGATCAGAATTATATGTCAGCAGTCTCTCTCGCAACGCAGATACAGTTTATACAAAATATGTTTCTTGCGGCGGCAACGGCCAGCCTTGGGATACTCGGAGCACAGTATTGGGGAAAAGGCGATATTACTACACTGGATGATATATTCTGCATGGCATTAAGATTATGCGGACTGGTCTCTGTTATATTCTTCTGTGCCTGTATGTTTATCCCGGATAAGCTGATGCTGATATTTACCAATGAAACAGTATTGATAGGACATGGCGTGGATTATCTGCGTATAGCAGGATTTTCCTATCTCCTGACGGGGATTTCACAGTGTTATCTTGTTATTATGAAGACGAGTGAACACGCCAGAACCACAGCAATTATCAGTTCTGCCACAGTATGTATCAATATTGTGCTCAATGCAGTGCTGATATTTGGGGGATTTGGAATACCTGCGATGAATGTGCGTGGAGCAGCCATAGCAACACTGATATCCAGAATTATAGAATTGACTGTATCAGTCATCGTATCATACAGACCAGGATACATACATCCATACATAGGGCGGCTTTTTAAAAGAAATAAGCAGCTGGCACAGGATTTTCGCAAGTGTGCTCTGCCACTTCTTGGAGCGTGTCTTTTCTGGGGAATTGGATTTACCTCGTATTCTTCCTTTATGGGACATCTGGGAACCGATGCGGCGGCAGCCAATTCTGTTGCGGCAGTTGTCCGTGATATTATATGCTGTTTCAGCGCGGGAATCTCCAGTGCTGCAGGAATTATGATCGGTAATGAGCTTGGAGCCGGTAATCTGGAGCGCGGCAAGGCATATGGCATCCGTATGTTGAAGATTTCTATGGCATGCGGGGCTGCCATGTCTCTGCTTATGGGGATATCGGCACCGGTCATTCTTCATTTCGTAAAACTGACTCCCCAGGCAGCTATTTACCTGAAAGGAATGTTTGGTGTAATTGCCTTTTATATGATCGGACGTTCTATTAATGATGTTACGATTAATGGTATATTTGGAGCCGGTGGAGATACTATGTTTGATATGTACAGTCTGGCGGTCTGCATGTGGTGTCTGGCGATTCCACTGGCTGCAATCGGAACCTATGTACTGCACTGGCCGGTAGTGGTAGTCTATGCCTGCACATGCATTGATGAAGTAGGCAAGATTCCGTGGGTTCTGCTCCATTTTAGAAAATATAAATGGGTAAAAGATTTAACGAGATAGATTTTGTGCTATACTGTAAGTACATTAATATAAATCGGAGGAAATTATGAGTATAAAAGAAGAAATTCATGCATTATCAGATGAAATGATAACAAATCTTGGAAGACTGGTTGCGATTGACTCACAGCTTGGTACTCCCGCAGAAGGAATGCCCTTTGGTGAAGGACCTGCCAAGGCTCTCAGTGAAGGACTTAAAATAGCACAGGAGCTTGGCTTCCACACTGTGAACATGGATAATTACTGTGGATATGCAGAAATGGGAGAAGGCGAAGAAATCATAGGTATCGCCGGACATCTGGATATTGTTCCTGTAGGCGGCGACTGGACACATGATCCTTTTAAACTGACCCGCGAGGGTGATTATGTATATGGCCGCGGTACAACGGATGATAAAGGTCCGGTTCTGGAAGCGCTGTATGCCATGAAGCTTCTGCGTGATTCTGGTGTTAAGCTTAACAAAAGAGTACGTCTTATCATGGGATGTAATGAAGAGACAGGTTCCAAGTGTATGGAACATTATAATGAAGTAGCAGAGGAACTTTCCTGTGGATTTACCCCGGATGCCAATTTCCCCTGTATTCATGGAGAAAAGGGACATATGTCCATGATGGCATATTCAAAGAATACGAAGATTATTTCCATGAATGGCGGTTTTGTATCCAATGCCGTATGTGATACCTGTACCACAGTAATCCCGGCATCGGCAGGAATGAAGGACAAGCTGGAAGAAGCACTCTCCCAGACTGGACTGAAAGAATATAAGGTAACAGAGCAAAATGGTCAGATCAGTATCTATGCAAAGGGTATACCGGCGCATGCAAGTACACCGACTCTTGGAGTCAATGCCGCAGGCGTAACCTTTGAATGCCTTGAAAAGGCTGGTTTTGAAGATGATTTTGTGAAATTCTATAATTCTCATCTTGGAACAGCCTGCGATGGTTCAGGAGTTGGTCTGAAATTTGAAGATGAGTATGGTGATCTGACTTTTTGTAATGGAATCGTCAAGACTGAGGATGGGGTAATCTCCTGCACAATTGATATCAGAGTACCGGTTACATTAAAGGCACAGCAGGTTCGTAAGATGTGTGAAGGCAGACTCGAAGATGAGAATGGACGAATCGAGATCATTGAGATCGGTGATCCATTGTTCTTCCCAAGACAATCTCCACTTGTAGAAGCTCTGTATAAGGCATATGTAGATGTAACAGGCGATAAAGAAAATGAACCTATGGTAATAGGTGGTGGAACCTATGCCAAATCATTGAAAAACATCATTGCATTTGGACCGGAGAAACTGGGAATTGATTACCGTATTCACAGTGCTGACGAATATATTCTTGTATCAGGAATGGAAGAAGCAGTTCTGGTCTATATGGAAGCGATCAAAAACCTTCTTGCAATCTAGTGTACTGTATCACTGACAGCAAAAGGAACAAGTGAGATAAGTAAAGTGATGTATGTTGAAAAGAAGCTATAGTATGATGGATAAGAATGGAATCTTGTATGGAATCGGGGTAGGACCGGGAGAGCCGGAGCTTATGACGCTCAAAGCATTGCGGATCATTCGCAGCTGTGATGTGATTGTACTTCCGGCGGCGTCAAAGGAAGCATGTTATGCGTATAGAATTGTATATGAGGTATGTCCTGAAATAGAAGAGAAAATTTTGCTGTGCATGCCTTTTCCAATGATTCAGGATGAAAAAGAGCTGGAACTGGCGCATGAGAAGAATTATCATGAGATAGAAGATTACTTGCGCAAAGGTAAAGATGTTGGTATGTTGACGATTGGAGATCCAAGTGTGTATTCGACATATCTGTACATGCATCATCGTGCTGTTGAGGCAGATTTTCAGGCAGTTATGATCAGTGGAGTCCCTTCTTTTTGTGCATCCGCCTGTAGACTTGGAATTTCACTCGGAGAGAAGAATGAGGAAATACATATCATTCCTGCTTCTTATAGTATAGAGGAAGCTTTAAAATACAGTGGAACCTGTATATATATGAAGTCAGGCAGGCATCTGAAGGAGCTGCTTGCAGGACTGCGGGAGCAACAGGAGAAGGGACGCAGGCTAAGAGCATATGGCGTTGCAAACTGTGGAATGGAGAATGAGCAGGTTTATCAGGGACTGGATGAACTGGAGAAAGCAGAGGGATATCTTATAACAGTAATCGTGAAAATGGAGTATTGTCTGCCCAGGAGGGTCAGGGCAGGCGTAAAGAAAGAATGGAAAAAGATTTAACAATCGGAAGTGTACTTAAAAATATTGTGTTTTTTTCATTGCCATATTTGCTGTCCTATTTTCTACAGACACTATATGGAATGGCAGATCTGTTCATTATTGGACAATTCAATGGTGTTGACCGTATTACGGCAGTATCTGTAGGAAGTCAGGTCATGCATATGCTGACCGTTATGATCGTTGGTCTGGCGATGGGAGCAACTGTGACTATAGGTAAGGCGATTGGCGGGAAGAAGCTGTATCAGAAACCATTATTTATCTGACAATATGCTTTATTGGGATTCCATTTATTACGGCATATAATATTATCAGCTCCATTTTTCGTGGATTGGGGGATTCCAAAAGCCCCATGTATTTTATAGCAATTGCCTGTGTTGTAAATATTATATTGGACTACCTGTTTATTGGAGGACTTCATCTGGGGGCGGCTGGAGCAGCACTTGGAACGACCTTGTCACAGACAGTCAGCGTTATTGTGGCATTGTGTGTAGTTCTCAGACGTAAGACGGGTATCACCTTGAAAAGACAGTATTTTAAACCACAAATGGAAACCATGGGACAAATACTGAGAATAGGTATTCCTGTTGCACTGCAAGACGGATTCATACAGATTGCATTTATTGTAATTACTGTCATTGCAAACAGAAGAGGCTTAAATGATGCTGCCGCGGTAGGAATTGTTGAAAAATTCATTAGTATTGTGTTCCTCGTGCCATCTACCATGCTTTCTACCGTGTCAGCCCTTTCTGCGCAGAATATTGGTGCTGGAAAGCATGAGAGAGCCAGTGCAACCTTACGTTATGCGATTATGATAGCGGTAGGTTTTGGTATCGTAGTAGCGGTGATTACCCAGTTCGCAGGCAAAGACATTGTAGGAATTTTCACAAAGGATGAAGCAGTCATTGTGCTGGGAGATCAGTATCTTAGATCTTACATCTGGGACTGCGTATTTGCGGGCATTCATTTCAGTTTCAGTGGGTATTTCTGTGCTTATGGCTTGTCTGGCATTTCATTTATACATAATGTACTGTCGATTATCTGCGTGCGCATTCCTGGAGCTTACTTTGCATCGCTATATTATCCTGATACACTGTATCCAATGGGATTTGCCGCACCGGGAGGCTCACTGCTCTCCGTCATTGTATGCGTCATTGCTTTTTGTATCGTAGGAAAAAGGAAGGACAGTTGCTGAAGTCGGCACTCATGATTCAGAAACAGGGGAAGTACTTTAACATGTGGAAAGCGTGACGCGGCATACTTCCTGTACCCAGCGGTCCGCATCCAGCAGTAATTCTTCATGCTGAAGATCATATTCACAGATATCCGGGTTGGCAAAATACTTCTGGTAACGCTGGAGGTATTTTGCCCCCATTTTTTTCGCATAAAAGACATGAATTGTAGTGCCAGGAACCTGAATATGTTCGCCAACCTTTGTATATAAGTCTGTACAGAACTGGTTTTTCATGGACTCTTTGGAAATAAACGAGAAATCCATGCCGCTGTTTACCCCCATCATATCCATAAATTTCTTCATATAGTCTGAACTGTCATTTCCCTGATTCATTTTCTTTTCAAAGACTTTCTTCAAAAGACCGCCGCCCTTACCAGTAATCAACGGGTAGAACATAGGAATCATAATAGAAGTCTCCAGCTTCGCCAGCCACTTCGGCGCCTGATCCATATCGCTGGAGCCTATGATTGCGTGAGTAATGTGAATGTTTTGGCGACTGACAAGCAGTGAGACGAAGGAGCCACCCAGAGAGCAACCATAGGCAGCGTAGAGTTTACCATTCAGACGCTTTTTTATGTATGTTTCAATCTTTTCCACCTCGTCCAATTCGGAAAGAAAGGTAGACTTTTCTGTATCATCAAATCCACTATAGCTGACTACAAATGTATAGAAATGCTCCTGCAGCTTCTCCAGTACATGTCCAAAATTGGTCTTCCAATAACAACAGGTTCCCGGAAACAGCATAATACTAGGTTTCCCGGTATCTCCAAATTCATATATCTTCATAGTGTGGTGTGCTCCTTTTAACTAATTAGTTCTAACTAACCTGAATATTAGCACCATGGATTTGCAATGTCAAGTTTCTGTCTAAATGGATTATCCATGTCTATTTTGGTATGGATAAGGGGGAGATGACGTGATACTATAGTAAGCGGTTAGAATAATCTAACATAAATTAGTTTTACCAGAGGGAAGTGGTGTAGATTTGAAAGTAAACGAAATTGCAAATCTTGGGAATAACGTAAAAACAATGATTAAAAATGAGAGTTGCACTGTCCTGATGATGAATGATGCTACGGGAGAAGGCATTATGACCGTATATCAGGTCATGCCGGGTGTGATGATCTGTTTCTCTGATATGCATATGGAGAAGTGCGATTCGGAGTTTGAATTGCAGAAGGATAAGAAGGTTCTGTGTATCGATCATTGCAGAGAGGTTCCGGGAAAATATAAAGATTTCGTAGACATCAGAAGTAAATCAGAAGGGTGGCACATAATAGGATAAAAAAACGATGAATTAATCATTTTAGATTGTTCTGTTGATATTTTCTTAAAAATTGCATATACTGATATTGTAAGGAAAGTAAGGAATCCATTACTGCCCAAAGGAGGTCTATATATGGAATTAGCAAAAGTAACATCAAAAGGACAGGTAACGATACCTATTGAAATCCGTAAGAAACTTGGAATCAAAAATGGTGATAAAATATTGTTTGTTGAAGAATCTGGAAGAGTGTATATGATGAATTCATCTATGGATGCATTGCGTGAAGCACAAAAGGCGCTTGAAGGTGAAGCAGACAGACTTGGATTGAGGAATGATGATGATGTAATGGCAATGATTAAAGAAATTAAGATGTAAAGGAGCTGAAAGTCATATGAAATACATAGACATGCCGCTTGCCATGTGGCTGATATTTGCAAAATCATTCAGAAACAATCTGACAACTGTCTTGGGAATCGAGCCAGCTAAGGCAAAGGAGATTACAAAAAAAGGCGAAACGCAAATATAAAGAAATCATAGCCAGGATTCCTGAGTTCGAGAAGAAAGACAGATTCAAGATGAACCTGGTAAACTGTGCCATGTTTTCAGCATTTCTGCTTACAATGCCTACACTTCCAGATGTAGATGCAGCAACAGAATATTATAAAAAGTCCATGATGACAGGTCTTATGGAGTGGTTCTGCAGACAGAGCGGTAAAAGCCAATATTCTCCATCAGATATTCGCGGAATGCAGGAAACGGCAGCACTCAGAGCCGGTGACAGAAATCCTTATTCCTGGAACATGGATTTCCGGGAATATGAAGATGGAAGCGGCTACGAAGCGAAATTCTATACCTGTGGAATCTGCACACTTATGACAGAACTGGGATTAAAGCAGCTGATTCCTGCTATGTGCCGCCTTGACTATTCAATGAGCGAGGCTGGCGGTGTAACCAATTTCGTCAGGGAATACACATTAGCATCCGGCGGTCCTTACTGTGACTGTGGCTATAAGAAGAGACAATAACGAGTATGGTGAAAAAAGATAAACAAACATATCCACGCCCACGTAAAGAAATGCTGCGCATTATGAAAAACGCAGACAAAGAAGGGCATATATTGGAAACGATCATAGAAGAGTTTGCGCTGCATCCCTTTTCCATGCCTGCACTGTGGGATTGCAGGGAATATTTCTATCGACTTGATACACAGGACTGCATAAAGAATCCGGTGCTGGTGACGCATCTTGCCCTGATTTCTTCCATGGCAGGGAGACTGGATCAGGCAAAGGACTATCTCAAACTGATAGGAGAGACACCACAGCACTGGCAGCCGCAGGATCTGAACCATACGGATTTCTACAGGATTGCCCTGGAGATGGTAATGCCTTATACAAGTGATACCATGTTTCTGCGAATTGTTTTCTACTTAATTAAGGCACATGCAGTACCGGTCAGGGGGCTTACCCTGTCGGCATGCCGTCCGAGCATAATAAATGGATTTCGTGATTTTACAAGATATGGTCCATATCTGGTGAGACACGGGGATATCATCACAGATACCGTGCAACAGCTGTATGGAAGCGGTGGGCAGAGTGTATATGAGATATTACTTGCAGAATGGTATTATCAGAATAATGACTGTTTCAACGCACTTGTACTGGTAACAGGTACGATTCCTCTTATTGAGCAGAATAAGGATATGCGCTGTCTGTTCGTTGCCCTGGCTCTACAGATGAAGATTCTGCTTGTGAATGGACAGACCAGGATGGCAAAGCCCTTGGTAGAGAAGATTCGTGAACGAATACATGAGACAGGATGGGAAGAACTGACCTCCAGTTTAAATGCCCTTGCCTGCCTTGCAGCCTGCTATGATGGACGTCAGGAGGAAGTGACGCAATGGCTGGAACATACGGCGCCGGATGAGAATAAGGATATCTATATGATGGATATGTATGCGTATCTGGTGAAGATACGCTGTTATCTGCAAATGGGCAAGTATATGGTTGCGCATGTTCTGGTCAAGCAGCTTATAACTTTGCTTATACCTGGCAAAAGGCATATGGATCTGTGCGAATGTTATATGCTCTCAGCCATTATCTATTACAAAGCAGGTGAAAAAAATCGAATGTGTGAAGAACTTGACAAATCATTAGAGCTGGCAAGGCGGTATCATTATATTCGTTTACTTGCAGATGAAGGCAGTTGTATGGTGCAGATGCTTTCTATATATCAGCAGGAGAGAGGTGCTGACGGTTTCACAGATACGATCATGGATCTTGCAGGTGAAGTGGGCAGGCATTTCCCAAATTATCTGAAATCGCCTGCAGAATATTATGAACCATTGACCACAATGGAGAAGAACGTGTTCCGCCTGATGGCACAGGGAATGAGCAATGATGAGATTGCTGACAGGCTTGGGAAAAAGACAGGGACTGTCAAATTCCACAGTAACAACATTTTCCGAAAATTACAGGTACAGAACAGACAGCAGGCAGTCAATCGGGGAAGAGAGATCGGTCTGTTATAACTAAAATATTTGATAATTTTGTGAACTTTCTGATTAGAAAGAAATAAAATAGAAACAATCCAGGTAAATAATAAGACAAAAAGACGAAAATCCCTTAGAAATAAGGGATTTTTTGTTATATACAGGGTTAAAAGTTTGGTTAAAAGTTTAGTTTTTCTCAACCTTAGTTTGCTATACAAACAATGTCGAGACAGATATAATAAAGTCAGAGATTGTCATTGACATAGAGCGAAAGGATTGAAAAATATGAAGAAAGTGTGGATTGGTCTGTCAATTACATGTATTTTGATAGGCATCTTGGGAACTGCGGTAGACCTGATAGAGGGAAATTCCCTGGAAGATACCGCTGTTGTACTCTTCGTGCTGGCTTTATTCGCAGCATTCTTTGGCTGGCTTGCCTGGCTCTGGAGAATCAAATCCCCTCTAAAAAGGGCAGGAGAACAGGCGGCTATGACGGCGAACAAGGTAAAAGAAAGCAACGATGCGTACAAAGGGCTGTCTAAATCATTAAAATGGCGCGTGTGGAAGTATCGTATTGTAGGTGCATTGATAGCTGTACTGGGTGTACGGATGTGGCCCATGGGGAACTGGAGTACCTTCTGGATATCCTTCGGAACAGTCGTGCTGATTATCGGTATTGCAATCTTTATGATGGGTTCACCGCAGGATTATAACAGTATAACTGATGCAGTCAAAATGATAGGAATGGATAGAGAACGGAAAATAGGAGAATTCTACAAAGCTTATAAGGAGATACAGACTCCGCTTGGTTCTGCCTGGCTGGGATATTTCTACACTTCTCCTTATAAATCAATGATATTCGGTCCGGATGACAGGGGACAGTTCATATACTTCTATCTCAACAGTGCAGGGAACATTGGTTATATCGGATATTCTTTTCTGGATAACGCAATAAAGGAAAAATTGACTGAACCGGTCTATCCGCCTGTGAAAGATCTGGGAGCCGATACAGCAGGACATCTCTGCTACCATACGGATGTCTTTTTCTTCCAGGACTGGTTGAAGGCAAGCATCGAGAATTACGTGAAGACAGGGCAGGTAATTCCTTTTATGGATGCTTCTCCCTCAGAGGTCTATACCTTTACCGAGGATTTCAAGCTTACCGGAGAGCACTTTGAGGTACAGGATAAGGATCAGAATACAGTCTACATAGTAGATGGCACGATGCCTCTCATTAACCTGTATATCCATGATACGGAGGGCAATGAGATATTTAAAATGACGAAGGAAATCGGACACGCGCTGGCTACTTACCGCTTTTTCTATCGGGGAGAGCCTTACGGCGTATTGGAGAAGCAGTTCACCTTCGTACGTGATACTTTCACAATGGATATTAATGAAGGCAGGCTGGAACTGACCGAATACGCAGGAACGATTGGACATAACTTCAAGGTAACACTGAATGGTACGCTGATCGGTGCGATCATGGATGATATGGACATCACCATTGAAAATATCGTATGGGACAATGCTTTCCTGATCGTTCATGACAGGGAGTATCTGCCGCTTATCACCGCAATGGCAGTCATGGTAACGAGAGAGCTTGCCCGTGATGAGGACGGCGGACTGACCAACCGATAAAAAGAGAAGAGAGAGAAGAGACATATGAAGAGAGAGAAAAGAATAGCAATGATACTTGGAACGCTTGCGACAACAGTCCTGTGTGGCTGTGGAGGTGCTTCCGCGATAGCCTTTTCCAACGAAGAGGCAGCCAAGGACGCACTGAATACAGCCGGGACTGTGCATTTTGATGGTGATGTAAAGGCAGTCAACCAGGGGACGGATATTCTGGCTGATGGACAGGTAGCCGGGTATATGGAAGAGACAGGTTTTTTTGATACGAAATGGACAGTCTCCATTGATGGAAATACCTGGTTCTATGCGAAATTTGTAACAGATGAGCCAATCAATGAAAATACGGATACGCTTGTTTCAGCAACGACCTATGGTTTCTATGATGCAGATGACACCTGTATCGGCTATGCGCAGGAGCAGGCAGTGAAAGGCGGAAGTGGTGGTTATTACATCTGCTATATGGATGCAGATGGTAATCCCAAAGATTATTATTCCAATGAAGAAGCAACCCAGACCTATGACAGCGAAGGAAACCTTATTGCTACAGGTACTGTTGATTTTAACGGCTTCTTTGAAAACCAGCATTGCTATGTAGAGATCACTGCGGAAGAAGACAGTACTATGCAGATGGATTTCATGGATAAGATGGCGATGTATCTCTACCTGTTTTCAGATTTTAACAGCGAACATCTTGACTGATTCTGGGTGTAGCAGCATTGACAGCGACAGGATTTTTGACCTTGAAGAAACGTAAAGAAGAATAGTACTATTTAGAAGAAAACGGCGATATTGTATAGCTCAGAAGCTATACGGTATCGCTGTTTTGTGTTATATTGTGTTTCATATAGTAAAATGCATAATAAAGCATTGATGTTTTGAAAACAGTTAGGTATCATATAGATAAGAATGACTATCGTAAATATCGGAGGAGAAATGTTATGAAGATGAAGAAAATTGCAGTACTAGGGGCAGGAGCAGTCGGCTCCTATGTCATTTGGGGGCTTTCTAAACGTGATGACATCAGTCTGGGTGTTGTTGCAGAGGGTGAAAGAGCCAACCGATTAAAGAACGGATGTATCATCAATGGTGTGACATATCACCCGGAGGTGTGGACACCACAGGAAGCACAGGGAGCAGATCTGCTGATTATAGCTTTGAAATATGGTGCATTGCCGGGTGCATTAGACAGTATCCGCACGATTACCGGAGAGAATACAGTTGTAATGAGCCTTATGAATGGTGTAGACAGTGAAGAGATCATTTCTACTGTAATAGACAGTTCTCATATCATTTATTCCCTGATAAAAGTAGCTTCTCATAAGGAAGGCGATGGTTTCTGTTTTAACCCGGAGACTACGATAGGAATTATTTTCGGAGAGCTTACCGCACCATATCAGAGTGAGCGTGTGCAGGCAATTGAAGCCCTTTTTGAAGGTACTGGCTTACATTATCGTGCAACAGAACATATCAGAGAAGAGATGTGGAGCAAGTTCCGCCTGAATGTATGTAACAATCTTCCCCAGGCAATCCTCGGAGCGGGTGTTGGATGTTATCAGGACAGCGTTCATATGAAAGAAATCAGCAACGGACTCAGAAGAGAGCTGGAAGCTGTCGCGGCGGCGAAAGGAATCGACATCAGTAAGGCAGATGCTTCTTCTGGACATGGCAGCGCAGTTCCACCAACAGCCAGATACTCTACTTTACAGGATCTGGATGCAGGCCGTCACACAGAGATTGATATGTTCTCAGGCGCACTGATGCGTATGGGTAAAGAGCATGGTATCCCTACACCTTATAATGAATTTGCTTACCATATCATCAAAGCCATGGAAGAGAAAAATGACGGTAAATTCGATTATACCGGCAAACAGGAAGAAACGACCTGTGCTAAGTAATACGATACACGAAGAGAAACTATATTATGGAGGAAATTTATAATGCACATACCAGAGAATTATTTATCACCGGCAACCTGCGGTGTGATGGGAGCGGCAATGGTTCCTGTCTGGGCACACGCTGTAAAGAAAGTAAATGAAGAACTTCCAAAGGATAAGATTCCACTTCTTGGAGTGGGAGCTGCTTTCTCCTTTTTGGGCATGATGTTCAATGTACCACTTGTAGGAGGTACAACAGGGCATGCAGTGGGAGGAACGTTAATTGCGCTGTTATTTGGTCCAAATGCGGCATGTATTGCAGTGTCTATAGCACTGTTATTGCAGGCAATCATCTTTGGGGATGGTGGAATCCTGGCATTTGGTGCGAATTGCTTTAATATGGCATTTGTTTTGCCCTATGTCGGCTACGCAGTTTATCGCCTGATTGTAAGAATGGCAGGTGGAGATTTGGCAAAAGACAGAGTACATTATATTGCTGCGGCAATAGGCTCTTATATTGGAATTAATGCGGCTGCATTTTGTGCCGCTGTAGAATTCGGTATTCAGCCATGGTTATTTAAGGATGCAGCCGGTAATGCCCTTTACTGTCCATATGATCTTACTGTCTCAGTCCCTGCCATGATGATTCCTCATCTTGCTGTTGCTGGAATCATTGAAGCAGTGTTCACTGTGGCAGTATTTGCCTTTGTGAAGAAGACCTCACCGGATCTTACTTATCAAAGTATTCTGACAGGTGAAGAGAATGCGAATACAACAAAGAAGCATATGCCGGTGTTTGCCCTGATTGCACTGCTTATTGCGGCAACGCCGCTTGGACTGTTGGCTACGGGTACAGCATGGGGCGAATGGGGTGCTGATGAAATCTCTGATATCGTAACCAATGGTTCGGCACTTGGATATACACCGAAAGGGCTGGCAGAAGGTTGGTCATTATCCGTGCTTATGCCTGATTATGTTATCAGTGGAATGAATGAGGCCGCTGCCTATATCTTATCGGCTTTAATCGGCGTTGCACTTCTTATCATTATATTTAAGCTGATCTCAATTCCTATGAAAGGACGAAATCACTATGCTTCCTAGTTGGATGGAGAGTGTGGATCAATATGATCCGCCAAAAGACTGCAGTAAATTTGCAGTGAAGACAATTCAGACAATTGGAAAAGCTATGTCACGTATAAAAGTCCAGAAGGGACATGAGAAGGGACGGTCTCTGCCGGCCCTTTTCAAGTTGCTTGTAACAGCAGGTGGAATCCTGTTTCTGTCCATCACACAAAATAAGTTGTGTATCATGGCATATGCGGCTATACTGTTATTATATTTGTGTACATGGCCTGCGGGGGATATTTTGAACATTATGAAAGCAGGATGTGGAGCATCTGTGCTGGCGCTTATTATTCTGATTCCTGCAATGTTCATACAGCTGAGTGGTATACGAAATGAACTATTGGTCGTGATTAAGGTATTTTTCAGTATATCCACACTAAGCATTTTTAATCATACGACGCAGTGGAATCATATTACGGGAGCACTCAGAAAGCTGCATATCCCCGGGATTTTCATCTTTACTTTGGATATTACATTAAAGTATATTGTACTTCTGGGGAATCTGATTACAGATCTGTTGACATCCCTGCAACTGCGCTCTGTTGGAAAAAATAATAAAAAGTACAGCTCCATTGGAGGCGTCATGGGTGTTACATTTGTGAGAGGTACTGAGATGAACCGGCAAATGTATGAGGCGATGCAGTGTAGGGGATTTACGGATGATTATAGTGTGAAAAATTAATTTTCACACGTGGCTTTGTGTCGGCAGTCCCAAGCCTGCCGATTACGGAAGGACATGGTTATTAGCATGAAAATAATAGAATTGTCGGATGTGACATTTGGATATGATGAAGCTGAACCACCGGTTCTGGCTCATTTCAATTTGGCAATAGAGAAGGGAACTTGTATCGTTATTGAGGGCGATAATGGTTCTGGCAAGACGACACTTTTCAGAATCATCAATGGATTGTCTTTTCCTCAGAAGGGGAAGTTCCTGTTTGATGGAACTGAGATCACGGAGAAATATTTAAAAGACAGCAGGAATGCTAAACTTTTTCATAAGCGAATCGGATATTTATTTCAGAATCCCGATGTCATGCTTTTTAATGCAAAAGTATATGATGAGATTGCCTTTGGCCCCAGACAGATGGGCATGGCAGAAGAGGAAGTAAAACGTAGAACGCAAGACTGCATGAGAATATTTGATTTAGAGACATTAGCAGATAAAGCGCCTTATCATTTGAGCGGAGGGCAGAAGAAGAAGACTGCACTTGCAGCTATCATGTCCCTTAACCCGGAAGTCATCGTCTTGGATGAGCCTTTTGCAGGACTTGACCAGAAAAGTCAATCTATGCTGACAGCATTCATTGAGGATTTGAAAAAAGCCGGTAAAACGTTGCTGATTGCAACACATAATCCTGATGTAAAAGAAAAGCTGGCTGATGTAACGATATCACTATAGTAAGGGAGAGAAATTATGAAATCAAAGAGAATGAAAGCATTATTATTTATGAGTATGGCTGTACTTGTAACCGCCTGCGGTAAGGAAGAAGTCAATACAGCAGAGTCACAGACACAGATTACGGAAGAGGCAAGTACTGAAGCCCTGCAAACACAGACTTCGGAAGAAATAACAGGTGAAGCATTTATGCCAAATGGTTTTATCGAGGAGAAAGCACAGAAAAATGAATTTGACTCTTATGAGGAAGTAATCGGTTATCTCGAAGCAGGTCAGGCATATACCTATGTGGATGTATTGGGAAGTGAGGAACCCATATTACTGGTTACAGAGGGTACATATGATAATCAGGATGGCAAAAATGATGCAGTTTCTATTTCAGCATATGTATATCTGGAGGATGAAAATGGTGTAAGCTGTGGCTCCATGATCGCATCTGAGGGTACTGCTTATCCTATTGCCGTAAAGGACGGATTACTTTACACGGCAGGCGGACATATGATAGAAGCAGACTGTATTTCACAGGAGACTCATGCACTGATGGTAAAATCCTATATAAGCGAAGACTTTGACGAGAATGGAACAGCACATTATACAGGATTTATCAGAAGCAGCAATCAGGTATATGAGGATGGTAAAGAGATTGATGGTGCAGATGAAGATCATCAGTATCAGGCACTTTGGGATGAATATGCAGATGCAGAGATGGTGAACTTTACAGTAGTGCAATAATACCTGAAGGCATAGAGATCGAAGTTGATACGATTGAGTCTGAAAGAAGAAAGCATTTAGCAACAATAGCATGTTCTGCACTCATATTAAACTGCCTGGAAGAAGGATTATACCCCAGCTGGGATGCACAAAATATAAATTCAGTTCATCTGGCAGAAAAGCTGGGGTATGAATTCAATCATGAATATGTAGCATGTGAGGTTGTATAAAATAAATAAACTGATTATTTCCGTGCAACAAGGTGTGCGCGAAAACCTTTCTGCTTCTCCATCGTAAGAACTGTGAAACCGGCTTTTTCTGCCATCGCAACAAATTCTGCAGTTTTATGTATTTTCACATCACCATGCCCGCACAGATTTGCCAGAGGCATTTCCAGATGATTCATCAGCCAGACCATGAAATTTGAGGAAGTATAGTCTCTCAAGACCAGACGTCCACCCTTACGCAGAACACGGTATGCACTGTTGAAGAAAGCCTGCGGATTAGGGTAGTGGTGGAAACTGTTCGCACAGATAACCGCATCAAAGGAACCCTCTTCAAATGGCAGATTTTCGCTGTCTCCTACAAGAAATTCTGTATTGGATAACTTTTTAGCCTGTGCAACATGAATCATTTCAGGCGTAAGATCAAGACCGACATAGTGCTTATCAGGATATTTTTCATGAAGCAGCTGAATCATTGGCCCGGTTCCGCAGCCACAGTCGAGCACGTCATGGAATGTTTCCTTTTCCAGTTCTTCCAGAATCGGCGGATAGTCATCCTTGCACATTTCATAGATTCCAGCGTGGCCACTGTCATAGATTTTTGCTGCCTGTGTAAATTCTTTGATAGAAAGTTCTTTATATTTTTCAGGTGTCATAGGACATTCTCCTTACATGAAATTAGTGGTTAGATATTACTAACCACACATTATCACATATTTCAGGAAAAGTCAAAAAGGAAATAGAACATTATAGTTGACACATCTTCAGAAAACGGGTGATACATTGCATTATCTGATCATGGCAAATCAGATGCTGGTACAAAAGGCTTTGTTAGAGCAACTCAAGGATACCGGACTTACTATCGGCCAGCCCAAAATCCTTGATTATTTAAAAGACCATGATGGAAGCAATCAGAAAGAAATTGCCAGGGCATGTTTTCTGGAGGCTGGTTCTTTAACCATTATTCTTAATAAAACTCCCTTTTCGGAATTGTGTGTCTGAATGAAAAGCGTGTATAATTCTATATTTTGGATGTATAAATCTACATCCTAGCAATTCCAAAAGCGGTTCGGTTTATTGTTGCTCCAAATCAATATAAAATTTTTCCTAAAGGACATAGCATGGTTTATTTTTGCTATGTCCTTTCTTTCGACAATCTGATATATTTGGTATATAAATTTAGAAAAAAATTTTTTGAAAAAAGTGTAAGATTATGGTTCAGAAGTTGCCTATATAGGTGTAAGGGAAAAAATCAGAAAGGAGGATTGAGTATGAACGACAAGGACATTATTCAGTTGTATTTAAATAGAGACCAGCGTGCATTATCTGCAACTGCAAAGAAGTATGGGAAATACTGCACTTCTATTGCAAAAAATATCCTAGGTAATAATGAAGATGCAGAAGAATGCGTCAATGATACATATTTAAGTACATGGAAATCTATACCGCCAACTATACCAACAATTCTATCTGTGTTCCTTGGGAAAATCACAAGAAATTTAGCTTTTAACAAATACAAACATAATCATGTGATGAAACGTGGAAACGGAGAAATAGCAGTCGTTCTTGACGAACTTGCAGAGTGTGTATCTGGCGTAGATGATGTAGAGCAAGAAATTGACAGACGAGAACTTGTCGCAACAATCAATTCTTTTCTGGAAACCTTGCCACCAAAAAAGAGAAACATATTCATCTGTAGATATTGGTATTCTGACAGCGTTTCATCAATTGCAAGGCGGTATGAAATGACTGAAAGTAATGTATCGGTTACATTAAACCGATTACGTTCTAAACTTAAAGAATACTTATCGGAAAGGGGTTATGTATTATGAAAAAAGAAGATTTGTTTGATACTCTTGGTGACATTAACAATCAATATATTAAGGAGGCTCATATGAACAACAAGAGAAAAAATAATTTTGCATGGGTTAAGTGGGGAACAATCGCAGCATGCTTTGCCTTATTGGTTTTATGTATTCCTATGGTAACACGCTTATCACCAGTAGAGGATACCAACACACCAACAGTTGAGTCATTACCAATCGAAAACAATAATAAAGTTGAGGATTTACAGAACAACAAAGAAGAATCTGTAAACATTCAAGAAAGTAAAAGTACAGAAATCGAAGATACTTCAGAAACTATTATAAAAGATGTTCCTGCAGACAATAAGGGAGAATATAACGAAGAAGTAAATAGCAGTGACTTAACCAAAGATACCTCAGAGTTTTTTGGTGGTTCCTATACAGATGCTAATGGAAAATTTGTAATCGTTCTTACAGAAGATACACCAGCTAATAGAACAGCTATTTGTAAGGAACTTGGCAGAAGTGAAAGCAATACTACTTTCGTAAAAGGTACTTACACATTGGCATATCTCACAGAGTTACAGGAAAAGATAACAAATGCAATGGTAAATAAGGAAATCCCATTTGTTGTAACGTCTGGCGTATATGAGACCACAAACAATATCATTATTAGAGTAACAACAAATGATGAAGCAGAATTGGCAAAAGTATATGCTCTTGATACCATTGGCGGTGCAATCAAAGTAGAGTTCAGTGCTGGTGCAGTAGTTGAAGAATTATTACTTCCACTTCCTAAAGCTGAATAATCATTAAAAACTGACTCCCTTTTAGGAATTGTGTGTCTGAATGAAAAACATATAATTCAGCATTTTTGATGTATAAATCTACATTAAGGTTAATTTAAAAACGAATTTGTTTGAAGTTTCACCAAATCAATGGAGGTGTTTGATTATGAAAAAAAGAATAATTGCAGTAATTGTAATTTTAGCTGTATTAGTAGCTCTATTCTTTATTGGCACAGGTTTTCAAAAAAGAATGGATGTCGTATTAGTTGATTACTCTGTATCAGAGGATGGAACGGAGATCACGCTTGATGTAGGAATTCCAACATCTACAGGATATATCAGAGGATTTAAAGACAATGGCGGTGGAGTAAAACCACATTATCTTACATTTTTTTCGACATTTGGTGGAATAAACAGTCCGATTGGAGCAGAGCATAGCTTCCAATTAGAGCCTACTTCGGATGATACAGAAATTTATTTTAACAGACCGGAGGGAGGTTACGAGTTGATTTTAGTGAAAGATGAAGAAACAGGTCAATGGCTCAGACCAAGTGGAATAGGTGAAGAAAATAACACTATTTTTGAAGCAACCATTCTTGAAATTCGTGATAATTATTTTTTAGTAGAACCAGTAGAGGGTAGTCAAGAATTAAACAATGCAGATCTGATTACAGTACCAATGAAAAACATAGGTACTGCTCCACAACCAAATGTTGGTGACATTATTGAAATAGCATATAACGGAGAAATTGCAGAAAGTTATCCAGCACAGATAACAGAGGTTTACGGTATCAAAGTTGTCAAAGAAGCAGAACAATGGGATTTAATTCCTATGGTCATGGTAAATGGCGAGTTATATATTGACACAGGTCATGAAAGTACAGTAGAAGCCCGTTGTGGTGTTATGGATGGAGAGATTACGTCAGAAGTAGACGGAAGTGAAAAGCCAACAAAAGACAATCAATCTAACTTTGGTACAGGCTATGGATATCAATATGGTTCACAAGAAGGCATAATCGAGATTAATATGAATGAAAAATGGTGGGTTTTTGCAACAGAAAAAGTCCTGGCCAGTAGTGAACTTATGATAGACCCAGTTGCAGTAGTAAGTATTCATAATGTTTTCACAGGAGAAAATGCGAACATCACTGAAAATGAGGATATCAGAACTATATCTAATATATTATGTGGTGATGCATGGAATACAGAAGGTACAACTGATTGTTTAAGCAACATTGAAATTACAATCAACGAAGAAACATACAAATATCATTCCGATTGTGGTACATTCAACGACAATGTAAATCAGAACTATTTATCACTGGATGACGAAAGGAAAACCGTGGTAAATGCCATTTTTGCAGAGTATATATCACTCACAGCCACAGAAGTTCCAGCAGAATAAATTTTACAAAGGCTACCCGGTCAAAAAGATTGGATAGCTTTTATTATGTTTTAAACCTAAACTCAATTTCAATCCAGTCAGCAAAACTAATCTTTATTATATCCAAGCAAATCAATAGCTCAAATTGCATTAACTTCTTAAAATGTATAAATAACAGGATAGTTTGGGCTAAGTAATATCAGAAACACTTTTCCGAAAAGGGAGATAAACATCAAAAATGTACTGTTGTAAATAAATGTAGATTGCAGAAGTATTTTAACTCGGAAAGTATACGTAGTATAACCAATAGAGAAAGTCTTTGTAATATTGGTGCTGAAGTCATAAATAAAATGGGAAAATACACTGTTTTCAAATTTGTTGTAACGCACGGAAAATACCAAGTATGGATGAACAACCAGTGTCCTGTTGTTGGAGGTGTTGGAGGTGGTGCATTAAATGGTGGATATGCACTTGCAAACGATGGAACGGCTCAATATTTAAGTATAAGTAGAATACTTGATACATCAAAAGGGGAAACATCTCCGTCTGGAGCATCCGAATGTACATTCTGTTCAGATAATAAATCAGAGTGTGAATCTTTCGTATCATGGTTAAATTGTAAATTTACAAGATTTTTTGTTGCAATTAACATTAGTAAATTAACAGGTATTCTTACCGATGATAATTTTCGTTTTGTTCCAGCTCCTCCAACAGGGAAGTTTGACCACATATATACCGATGAGGAACTTTATAAGGCATTTAACCTACCACAGAAGTACATAGATGTCATAGAATCAGTCATCAAAGAACGAAAATAACCTACCAATACCCTTTGTCATGTGGTAAAATGTAACTATCAAATTAACCAATGACAAGGGGGATTTTTGTAATGAACATCAAAGTTTATAAAGAATACAGATTTGCATTTGGAAAATTAGTTGCAACAGATACCGGAAAAGAATATACATTTTCTATAAGCCGAAATGATCGATTTTATCATAATATGGAAAAACATATTACAAAAGAAAAGGTTGAAAGCTTATCATATGCAAATATAGATGACATTTATATTGAAGATAAAGATTCTGCAAATACCCGTTTCCATTGCATTCGGATATTTTATCGACCTTACCATATATATGTTTTTCAGGGTAAATCCACAGAATTATCTGGTAAAAGTAATCGCTCTTCTTGTAGGCTGCATGATTCTGGGATTTGGTGTTTATATTGAAATAGTAGCAGATGTGGTCATGCTTCCGGGCGAGTCCTTTGTACGTGCCATTGTACAGACCTGGAATACTAACTTTGGAACGACTAAGATTATATTCGATTCATCCATGACGATCATTGCAGGTGTTCTCTCCTTTGCTTTCTGGGGAAAGCTTAATGGAGTCCGTGAGGGTACGATCATTGCGGCACTGCTTGTTGGATTTATCGCCAGATTATTCGGAAAACATCTCGGTTTTATCAAAGAATATCTTTTCCCGGAAGAGCAGAATGCAGAACAATCCAAGGCAACAGATACAGAAAATATACAAAACAAAAATGTAATAGTCATCGGCAGACAGTATGGTTCAGGTGGGCACGATATCGGTAAAATGCTGGCAGACAAGATTAATAAGGCTTGCTTCAGAAGAGTGGCACTTGCCAATTGAACGGGTAAGGCATTATATAATAAAAACACTAGGCTATGGTGCAACGGTCCATCATATATAGCTGAACTATATATGGAGGAACTCTCCAACAAATAGAATGTTTTTAGTGTTATTTCTCCATGCGTTTCAGTTCTGGCAAGACGGTACACAGCATGGTGATAAAGCACAGACTGCCGCCAATGATATTGGACATCGGTTCTGCCAGGAAAACGCCATCTGTTCCCATATGCATTGCATAGGGCATCAGATAAGTCAACGGTACAACAATAAATACTTTACGAAGCAGGGAGAAGAAAATCGCCTGCTTCTTTTTATTCAGTGATTTGAAAACGGTCTGTCCAATGTATTGCAAATCCATAAAGATAAATGCTGCAAAATATTGCTTTAGGGCTGGTATGGAATCCTGAATTAATGTTGCATCAGAGCTGAATACCTGAATCAATGCTCCTGGTGCAAGAATAATCAGACTCCACATAACAGCTGTATAGCCAAAAATCATAATCCCCATCACAATGCCTGCCTTGCGGACACGAGAGGGGCGACCAGCTCCATAATTATAGCTTAAAATCGGGGAAGTTCCTTCATTTATGGCATAAATTGGAGTCTCCACTAATTGACGTACACTGGAAACAATCGTCATAACAGAAATATAAATATCGCCGCCGGTAACAGAAAGCACATTGTTACAACAGATCGTTACAAGACTGTTTGTCAACTGCATGATAAATCCAGCTGTGCCAAGACTAATGATATTTTTTGCATAATTCAGACTTTGGGACAATTCATTCCTTCTAAGGAAGCGTACCTTTAATTCTGCCTTTTTGGTGAGAAAAATCAAAACGAATACCGCAGACAGGCACTGGGAGATTACAGTTGCCATCGCAGCACCGCATACGCCAAATCCCAAAGCAAAAATAAACAATGGATCAAGCAGTAAATTCGCAACTGCACCAATCGCAACAGAGGACATGCCAATTACAGAATAACCCTGCGCATTGATAAATGGGTTCATACCTACTGCAATCATTGAAGGTAATGTACCAATCAGGTAGATCATCATATAAGGAACAGCATAAGTCAGTGCCGCCTTGGAAGCGCCAAACAAAGTTAAAAGCGGATGCGCAAATGTAAGTCCAATGACCATTAATATGACTGCACTGAAACATAACATGGAAAAGGAAGTATTCATGATATGTATTGCCTGCCGTTCTTCCTTTTTCCCTCTGAAAATAGAAAAGAGTGGTGCGCCGCCGCTTCCAAACAGATTGGCAAACGCACTGATAATCACGATTAACGGGAAACATAGACCTACTGCGCCAAGGGCGGCAGTTCCTACCTCTGGAATTCTGGCAATATAGATGCGGTCTACGATATTGTAAAGCAGATTTAAAATCTGGGCTACAAGCATAGGCAAGGCTGCCCCGATAATATTTCCTGTTACTGTTCCGTTTTCAAAGTCAATACGCTTCATTTTCTTAGTCATCCCTTTTAGTCTCTTTGTTTTCAAGTATAGCAATTGTTACGATGTATGTAAATAGTGTCGATTCAATACATTTACCAGTCGATTCGTGTAGAAACCGCTTCTGTTACATCAAATTGTTATATAATACACCCAAGTAAAATAACACCAACAGATGAGGAGGAATTCTATGAAGCGAAAAATACGGAGATTTTTAGCAGTATTACTTTCAACTGCTATGTGCTTATCCCTTGTGGCATGCGGGGACGAAGTAGTTATTACAGAAGATAATACACAGAATGCCCAGGTTACAGAAGTTACAGAACAACAGGAACCAGCATCTGAAGTACAGGAAGAAGATGGAAGTTGGGCTGTTTATTGGTATCTATGCGGAAGTGATCTGGAGACAAACGGTGGTTTCGCAACCACAGACCTCGATGAGATGCTGCAGGTTGATTTACCGGAAAATGTAAATGTGGTCATTCAGACAGGTGGTGCTGCTGTATGGCAGAACGAATATATGGACCCGGCGAAGATTCAAAGATGGCTTTATAACAGCGAAGGGCTTCAGTTGTTGGAAGAGCAGGATACGGCTAATATGGGAGAAGCGCAGACTCTGTATGAGTTTCTTGCCTTTGCCAATGAGAATTATCCTGCTGATAAGGTAGCAGTTACCTTCTGGAATCATGGCGGTGGTTCTGTAAATGGCGCAGCATTTGATGAAATTTATGGTTATGATTCCCTTGATCTGTCAGAAATGTATCAGGCTTTTGATGCAGTATGGCCAGCAGATACGGATAACCCTTCTCTGGAACTGGTTGGCTTCGACACCTGCCTGATGGCTACCATTGATGTTGCCGCAGTATTCCAGAATTTTGCAAAATATCTGGTCGCTTCGGAAGAGGTTGAACCTGGCAACGGCTGGTACTATACAGGATGGCTTGGAGCATTGGCAGATAATTCGGGTATGAACGGTGAAGATCTGGGAATTGCAATCTGCAATTCTTATTATGAAGGATGTGAAGCTGTCGGAACACAGGATCAGACAACCCTATCCGTGACAAATCTGACAAAATTGACACCACTCTTAGATGCCTATGAGACTTTTGGTCAGGAAGCTTTCGTGGCAGCAACCGAGGAACCCGGTTTCTTTGCAGAACTTGGACGAGCTGCCGCACAGACAGAGAATTACGGTGGTAACACCAGAGAACAGGGATATACCAATATGATTGACCTGGGACACCTTGCCCGTCAGACCGCATGGATGCTTCCTTCGGCGCAGAATGTGTCCGATGCATTAGATGATTGTATTGTTTACCGCGTAGGCGGTGTCTATCGTTCCGAAGCAACCGGTCTAAGCTGTTATTATTCCTATAACGGCGATATTGATGATTTTAACGGATATATTGACATGGGAACCGGTGTTGCTTTCAAATATCTCTATGCTTATGAACTGACTGGTGAATTGGCAGATGGCGGCGAAGAATATCTGGAATCCCTGGATATTCAGGAATTGCCGGAAATTGTCACTTTGGCAGATAAAGACTGGGATAACGCACCTCTTGATGTAAATGACGAAGGAATTTCATATCTGACGTTAGGTGAAGAAGCCAACGACGTATTGGCAGGTATTGGATTTTCCCTGTACTATGTGGATCCTGATAATGACCAAATGATGTTACTGGGTACGGATAATGACTTGACTGCTGATTGGGAAAATGGTATTTTCTATGATAATTTCCGCGGTGTCTGGGGTGCGCTTGACGGTCATCTGGTTTATATGGAGCTCTCCTATGAAAGTGATGATTACAATCTGTATTCCATTCCGATTCTGCTGAATGGGGAAGCATACAATTTACAGGTTGCATATGACTTTACAGCAGAAGAATGGTCAATTATCGGTGCAAGTCAGGGATTGGACAGCTCAGGTATGGCAAGCAAGGAACTTCGTCTTCTGGAAGAGGGCGATGAGATCACTACAATCTGGCAGCTTGCTTCCTACAGTGGCGATGATGATTTTGAAATGTATACTGCAGAAGAACTGACTGTGACCGCAGACACATCTTTTGGCGAAGCTCCTCTGTATGATGGAAGCTATGCCATGGTCTTTGAAATGTGGGATGCAGCTGGCAACTACGCATATTCTGACGCAGTCACCTTCGATTGTGCAGACGGTGAGATCTATACATCGGTATATTAATTTTGCTTTTGCAGGGGTATTATAGGTCACGGTATAGTTCTATTGGAAAATGCTTTCCACAAAGTTGAAATAAAGGGGCGAAAGAATCGCCCCTTGAATTTCTTATAAGTTCCATTTGTAACTTTTGATATAGATACTGATTATGACCAGAATACTTCCCATCAATACAAAACACCATTTTACAGCGGCAAGACTAAACATGGATGATAAAAACAGAGCAGCTATCTCTACAATATTAACTCCCATATTCATGGCAGACAGAGATGCGGCTCTGTTTTCGTGCATGTTGAGATCATCTATCAGCTTATTTTCCCTCTTCATGATCAGATATTCTGCCACAGACACCAGGAGAGGGGTAATACACATCACAATAATGCTGACAGCCTTGTTTTGCAGGATTCCAAGCATAACGACTGCCAGACCGGACAATGCGCAAAAGACTGTAAAAAGTCTTGTTTTTACTACTTTTTCTCCCCATGACACAATAGGTTCCGCAAGCATCTCTATCAGGGAATAGCCAAGAATGATTCCAGATATCCATTCCTCTGATATGCCCAGACTGGTCAATTTTTCAACATAAAAGAAATTGATAAGAATCCATATCACACTAAAAATTGAAAGAATAAGCATAATGCTTCTGGAATTATGGTTTTTAAACAGCTCCATTATTTTGCTTATGTCATGAGAATGATTTTTTCCGCCCGTCTCACATGGACTTTTTTCATCTAGCCCAATTGCAAAAAGCACAGCCAAAATTCCTGATACTATAGTGGATATAAGCAAACCGTCCATATCAAAGTATTGATATATGAATACATATGTAATTGTACTGATTATAAATCCAATGGTTCCATAATTCGCAGAATGCGCTGATTTTTTGACAAAAGCTGTCTCTCCATATGTACTGTATATGTAGGCTTCACAGGCCCCCGAAGACAGACAGCCTCCTATTCCTTCCATAACAGCTTCCAGCACAAACAACCAGATAGAATGAAAGGCGAATGCCAGTAAAAGGGTAATACGGGACAAAAGCATGGTTATCTGTGCTGAAATAATTGATTTTTTGTATCCTATTTTATCTGTTATAAAACCAGTGGGAATCTCTCCGACAAAAACAGCGAGAGACAGTAACGCCTGAAGCATGAAAAATGTTGCATTTGAAACACCTGCCTGCGTCCTGATAAGCAGTGCCACAGGTGCATAAAAGATAAGTCCATTAAAAAAACAGACTCCGTCGTAGTTATCAAATTTTTTAAACATAAAACCTCCTTATTTACCAATCAAAAAGTAAGAAAACCAGACCACAAAAGTGCAGTCTCATTTTCACCATATTGAATTAGCAAATAATCAATGTTTCATGTTGTGGATAACCTCCGAATCTGTCCTATACAAGAATTAAGTCTAGCATAGTGGCTTGAATCCGTCAATTGCAATTATCTGCATGTTTCTTATAAGTCCCAGCGTTTTAGAGCACTATGACTGCATACTTGCATGATATAATTCCATAAAATAAGCATTCGTGCGCATCAGTTCTTCAAAACTTCCTTGTCCGACAATCTGTCCATCCCTAAAAAGAATAATTCTGTCAAAGTCGGCAATAGAGCTTAGTCTATGTGCAATGGCAATGACCGTTTTCTCCTGTAGCTTATGCATGACTGCGTTCATTACATTTTCTTCGGTTAAATTATCCATCGCAGAGGTTGCTTCATCTAAAATAACAAGTTCGGCATCCTGAAACCACAGTCGCGCCAATGCAAGTCTTTGCTTTTCTCCACCTGACAGGCAGGTTCCTTTTTCTCCAATCTCTGTGTTGAAGCCTTCTTTTAAGTTCCCAGCCAGATAAGATAATTGCACCTCACTCAATGCCTTTAGCATCTGCTCTTTGGACACCTTTTTCTCAAATACCAGATTTTCCTGTATTGTTCCGTCAAAGACCGGAGCATCCTGTGATATATAACTGACTTTATCATACAAATCATTAAGACAAATATCACTTAACTCCATTTCTCCTAAACGGATATGCCCTTTATTATATTTGAGCAATCCCAATAATATCTTAATCAGCGTTGATTTGCCGGACCCGCTTGCTCCCACAAAAGCTATTTTTTCACCTTTTTGGATAGACAGGCATAGGTTATCAAGGATTAATCGGTCTTCATATTGGAATGATAGGTTTTTAATTGTGATTTCTCCGATACCATCATGTATTACATTACCTTTTGTCAGTTGCTCATCATCTTTTACATTCAGAAATTCTTCAAATCGCACATAAGTCTCCTTGTCCAATTTATACTGAACATAGAGTACATTAAAAATCGCAATGGGAGTATAGGCATTTTCAATCAGTGTGATCAGTGCAACTACAGAACCGACTGTAAGATTCTTGGATTTCCATGCGTAAATCAAAATACCAACATCCAGCAACGCCACCAGTAATGCAAATATTGTAAAAAAAGCTTCATGAATCATGTTCATTTTCACTTTTGATGTAACGATATCTTCTTTGGCTTTATGAGTCTTTTTTATTTCATTTGGAAACTGCTTATTCATGCGAAATACCAGCATTTCCATAAAGCCTCTGACCAAATAGTGATTGAACAGTTCTTCACTGTTCAAAATCTTTTCTTTTATCTGATAAAGAAATTTTAGCAGAATATTGGTAATGATAAAAATAACTGCATAGCCCACAAGTAATGCATAGGTAATCTTTTTATCTATTTTCCAGATAAAGTACACACTAAAAGCAATAGTAGGGATCAGTTCACGAATCAGACACAGCCAGAAATCAAACAATACATTTCTTCCTGCTGATGAGCCATTCTCAATTCTCTGAACAAGCTTACCCGTACCGATTTTCTGATATTCTGTATAGTCTATGGTGCTTATTTTTTGAAGCGATAACAGCTTAAAATCCAGATAAATCCCGTGTTCCAGTTTCTTTTCCGGATACTGCTCCAAATAATTCATACAATAGTTTACCACCAGAATGCCTCCATATATCGCAATTCCAGAAACTGCAAGAGTCCTATCTGCCAGTCCATCAATAACCTTTTGGAAATAATCGGCTTTATAATTCGCCATAAATGAATTAAATATACCCAGTCCAACGTAGGCTAATATCCATATTCTGTTTTTCTTTAATACTTCTTTTATATAATGCATAACTAACTGTACTCCTTAATATTTTTCTATTATCAGAGCAGTACAGTCAATGCCTGCCAGCAAGTTTCTTCCTAACCTCAGCACAATCTGCTAACAGTTTACATCAACTGTACTGAGTAGTTACCTCGGATATACTGCATAGCGCATTCACCTCTTTCAGTTAAGATACTTTCAATATATCATAACAAAACTAAATATTCTACTGATTTCAAGAATAGTCCGTAAATAGAAGATTGACACAAATAAATGTGGAACATATAATATACTCATAAGAAAGTAACTCATGAGTATATTTGGTGGAGGAATGTATGGAAAAATTCTACTGTCGTGAAGAGGAATTGCGAAAGCTGAACAAAAGATATCATGCCGGTGACTTTGAATGCATTATTATATATGGCCGCCGCCGTGTTGGAAAGACAACATTGATCAATGAATTCTGCAAGGATAAACCGACTATATTCTTTTCAGCATTAAATACTACAGAAATTGAAAATCTGGAATCTTTATCAAAGTCTATCATGAATTATGAGAGACCTGATATGGATGTAACCCCTGAATTCAAGACATATGATGCTGCCATGGATGAATTGACAGCACTTGCCACGCATGAACGAATCGTTTTTGTAATTGATGAATATCCATATCTGGCGAAAGCAAAACCATCTATTTCTGCAATGCTTCAGCATATTATTGACCATAAATGGAATAACTCAAAAATGTTCCTCATTTTATGTGGATCATCCATGAGCTTTATGGAAAATCAGGTTCTTGGTCAGGAAAGCCCCTTATATGGAAGAAGAACAGGGCAGTTTAAGATAGCTTCTCTTGATTACAAAGAATCGGCTGTATTCCACCCGGATCTTTCAAATGAAGACAATGCACTGATCTATGGAATTACCGGCGGTGTCCCTCACTATATCAATAAGCTGGGGGTAAAAAAGAGCGTGGATGAGGCATTACTTGACAATTTATTTGACAGATCCAGCTACTTATATGAAGAACCGGCAAATCTCCTGAAACAGGAGCTGCGTGAACCTGCTATTTATAATGCCATTATCACAGCAATAGCACAGGGAGCTTCACGGATAAATGACATAGCGTTAAAAACAGGACAGGAAAACTCTGTAGTCTCAAAATACCTTGGTACACTAATAGATCTAGGTATCGTAAAGAAAGAAACTCCAGTCACGGAAAAAATCGGGAAAAAAACTATATATGAGCTGGCTGACAACTTCTTCCGATTCTGGTATCGTTTTGTACCGGCAAATATGAGCGCCATTGATTCAGGCAGAATCCAGAAATCATATGTAAATACGATAAAAAAGAATCTGCCTGATTATATGGGATTGACTTTTGAACACATGTGCCGCGATTATCTGCTATATTATGAGAAAGAACTTCCTATTGAGCAAAATCAGGTCGGACAATGGTGGGGAACCGATAATAAGAATAAAAAGCAGGTACAGATAGATATAGTGGGTACTCCAGTGGAAGGCGACGAATATATCATTGGTTCCTGCAAATACCGAAATGAGAAGATTGGATTAGATGAACTGGAGCTGATCCGGGAATATGCACAGGTCTTTGGTAAAGGGAAAAAATATTATTATTATATCTTCTCAAAAGGCGGTTTTACAGAGGGACTTATCCAAGCCCAAAATCGCAGAGAAGTGAAATTAATCGGATTGGATGACTTGTACGCATAATGGAGTAATTTCTACTAAAAAAAGATTAGGAGCGCAAAATCCCATGTCCTTTTTATTGGAACAGCAAGTTGCGATGCAGAAGGATATATAGAAGCAATCACCAAAGAATGGACAAGTCTGGGCTGTGATGTAAAAAGTCTTTCGCTCACTTCAAAGTCCTATCGTGACAAAGAAATAGACCAGCTTCTATCCTGGGCAGATATTATCTATGTTGGCGGCGGTGACACCATTTCTATGATGCAGACATGGAAAAAATATGGTGTAGATGAGAAATTAAAGCAAATATATGAGAAAGATTCGGCAGTACTAACAGGAATTAGTGCCGGCGCAATTTGTTGGTTTTATTGCGGTCATAGCGACAGCGAAGCTTCACATAATAAAGATGATGAAAGATACTGCTGGGCTACTGGAATGCTGGATATTTTTCATATGGCATACTGGATTTGTAATAACTATTTCATAATACCAGCATTTTATTGCCTAGATTAGATGAGTCTGATCTGGACATTTTTGTGTATGTAATAAGCAATTCCATTTAATTAAGTGATAAAAGCGGGGCAAAATGCATATAATAAAATCAGAAAAACGGGGCAAAATATTATAATATATGTTGAAAAAACGGGGCAAAAAAGATATTATTAAGAGGGAGGATAGCATTTATGTATAGAAAAGACTCTATTATCATAGAAGAATGGCTAAAAAGTTCTAACAAGGCATTGTTAGTAACAGGAGCCAGACAGATTGGAAAGACCTGGCTTATAAGAGAAGAAATTGCCCAAAGCGGATATACCAAGTTTGAAGTAAATTTCATAGATCAGCCGGACTTGGTTGATTATCTCAATGCAAAGATGAGTGCAGATGAGTTTCTGGTGAAATTGAAAATGATTATGCCGGAAGATTGTAAGCCGCAGGAAACCATTGTTTTTTTTGATGAGATACAGAAATGCCCGGAAATAGTAACAAAGATAAAATTCCTTGTAGAAGAGGGAAGCTTTAAATATGTAATGAGCGGATCACTATTAGGAGTAGAACTCAAGGGAATAGCATCGGTTCCAGTAGGATATTTAACTGTTCTGAGAATGTATCCTATGGATTTTGAAGAGTTTATGATAGCGAATAATGTGTCAGAAATGACATTGCAAATGCTGAAAGAAAAATTTGAAACATGCCAACCTGTAGACGAATTCATACATCAGAAACTATTGTCACTGTTTTTTATCTATCTTATTGTCGGTGGAATGCCGGATGCGGTAAAAACTTATATTGCTACAAAAGATATCCGGGAAGTTGATAAAGTACAACGAGATATCGTAACATTATACAAGGAAGACTTTTCGCAATATGAAAGTGAAGATAAGAAACTGAAACTGATATCCATTTATGATATCATCCCGGCAGAACTGAACAAACAGAATAAAAAATTTGTATTTACGATGCTGGATAAAGAATTAAAGTTTGACAGATATGAAAACAGCTTTCTATGGTTGAAGGATGCCGGAGTTGCTTTGCCTGTGTATAACGTAGAAGCTCCCACCATTCCTCTCAAAGCGAGTAAGAGCAGTAATGTGTTCCGGCTCTTTTCAAATGATACGGGATTGCTTACTAGCGCATACCCTGCAGAAACCAAAATAGAACTGATCAATAAGAATAGCGAAGTAAATAACGGCGCTCATTTTGAAAATGCTGTGGCACAGCAATTAACAGCCAATGGACTGGAACCTTATTTCTGCAAAAAGAAAAATCTTGGAGAACTGGATGTTGTGGTCGAGATAGGTGGAAAAGTTGTTCCCATAGAGGTGAAATCCGGAAAAGCTTACAAAGCACATAAGGCTCTGGATAATTTTATGAGAATTCCCGATTATCATATCGAGAAAGCATATGTTCTATCGATAGCTAATGTGGAACAGGAAGGCGCCGTGGTATATCTGCCGATCTATATGTGCTATCTTTTAAAGGAACAGAAAATAGGAAAATTAATAGTGGATATAGATATGGAAGGATTATGAAAAATTGAAGTTGAGAAGAAATATAAATATAACAGGAATGTCTATACAGAAGCTAAACTGATCTTGTAAAAATATACTGAAAAAGCAAAAAAATACAGTATGGAAATAGATATTGACAACTTTGATTTGATGAGGTGAGGTGATGTTATATCATGTGCCTGATATAGATAAAGGCTTGGCAGAAGTACAACGAGTGTTAAAGAGAGGTGGGCTTTTTTATTGTGCGACTTATGGAGAACATGGAATTGTAGAATACCTTTCAAAAATACTTTCCGCATATGGTGTTGAAGATAATATAAATAAGAATTTCACATTGCAAAATGGATATGAGATATTAAGTAAAACTTTTTCCAGAGTCGAAAAGCTGGAATACATTGATTCATTGGCAGTTACCAATATAGATGATATGGTGGAATATATTTATTCTCTTTCAAGTATGACATCATTAAATAGTGTGCCGAAACAAGTCATAAAAGAGATTTTGATTAATAATACAACGAATGGAATTTTAAATGTACCAAAGGAATATGGAATGTTTATATCGTCATAGAAAACGTCAAATTCCACTTCACATGAAAGTATGCTTGAAATTAGTGGAGGAGAATCAATATGATCAGATCATTACAGAAAGCCGATATAAACAGAGTCGCTGATATTTGGTTAGACACTAACCTGAAAGCACATTCTTTTATTTCGGCTCAATACTGGGAAAGTAATTATGAATTAGTGAAAGAAATGTTGTCACAGGCAGAAGTCTATGTGTATGAAGATGGTCAAAAAATACAGGGCTTTATAGGACTAAGTGACAAATACATCGAAGGTATTTTTGTTTCCGAGAAAATGCAGTCACAGGGCATAGGTAAACTCTTGCTAAATTATATAAAGGACAGAAAAGATGTATTACACTTAAACGTATATCAAAAAAATATACGCGCAATACATTTTTATCAAAGAGAAGGATTTGAAATCCAATGCGAAGGTCTGGACGAAGCTACAGGTGAGAAAGATTACGTAATGATATGGCAACAAAAATAAGGAATGAAGTGATGGGCTTATATGAACACTTTACTGGAACAAATTACAAAAAAGGATGCAAAAGCCTTTACACATGGTGGTAAATTTCATTCAGATGATGTATTTTCAGCAGCATTGCTGTTGTATCTGAATCCGGAAATCCAGATTACGCGCGGCAATAAAGTGCCGGAGGAATATGACGGTATCGTATTCGATATCGGTCGGGGAGAATATGACCACCATCAGATTGACAGCAGGATTCGTGATAACGGCGTTCCCTATGCAGCCTTCGGACTGTTATGGGAGCAGTTAGGAGCGGGGATTCTGGGGGAAGAACTGGCTCAGGAATTTGACGAAGCCTTTGTACAACCTCTTGATAACAATGACAATACCGGAGAGAAGAATGAACTGGCTACCCTGATTGGTAATTTCAATCCGACCTGGGATGCTTCCACAGGCGGTGACGAAGCCTTTTTCCGGGCCGTCGGCGTAGCCGGTATGATATTGGAGAATAAATTTGAGCGGTATCTTGGCAATGAACGAGCCAACAGGCGGATTGAAGAGGTCATAACAGCACAGGACAAATCAACAGATGATACCCGGATATTGGTACTGCCTGAATTTATTCCCTGTCAGAAGAGGCTCTCCGAGACAGACATTGCTTTCGTAATCTTTCCCTCCAATCGAGGCGGTTACTGTATCCAGCCTCAGAAGAAGGAATATTCCATGAACTACAAATGCAGCTTTCCGAAGGAATGGCTTGGATATGAGAATGAAGAACTGCTTCAGGCTACAGGTCTTGCAAGTGCCGGATTCTGCCACAAGGGTGGCTTTCTGATGACAACAGGCACTTTGGATGATGCCATAAGTGCCTGTAAGATAAGTCTTGCGAATTATAAGGAAGCGCCAGTCATTGTAAACCTCGGTGGTGACAGCAATGTAGATGATCTGTTGTTGACTTTACCCGGCATGGAACATGCTGCCATCAATCATATACCACTTCCTGATATCCCGGAGCTTCAGATTGATGGCACATATGGAGAAGTTGACATGGAGAAACAGCAGTGGAAGAATCGTATCAAGGAACAGATGAAACAGATTCTGAGGGAAAAGCCGGAAGCTGTCTACGTCGAGGGCGATGTATTCCTAACTTATCCCATCGTACATCAGCTTCGTAAGAAACATATACCGGTTCTCACACTCGTAGAGCAACAGGGGCAAAAACGAATCGTACGCATCCCGTCCGGTTCATAAAATACAGGGATATTACATAGGAAAGTCAAAAAAAGGCGGGAAACTTCAACGTTTCCCGCCTTTTTCTTTTATCACTTATGCTTCTGTATGATTCATATGTGTTCTTGCTTTTTCATTGATTTCTTTCTTCAGATTTTCAACAAATTCATCCAAAGGAAGAGTAGTAGTTTCCTGCTCACCATGGAGACGGAAGGTTACTGTCTTGTTATCCTTCTCGTTCATACCGATAACCAGCAGATAAGGAACCTTCTGAATCTGACCATCACGCATACGATAGCCAAGCTTCTCAGCTCTGTCATCCAGCTCAACACGGATATCATTCTCCATCAGAGTATCATATACTTCCTTGGCATATGCATTCAGAGCTTCGTCATCTGTCTTAACAGGCATTACACGAGTCTGTACCGGAGCAAGCCATGTAGGAAGGTTGCCCTTAGTCTCTTCCAGGATATATGCCATGAAACGGTCAAGAGAACCAAGAATTGCACGATGCAGTACAACCGGTGTCTTTTTCTCGCCATCTTTATCAATATAGTACAGATTGAACTTAGCCGGTAAGCAGAAGTCAAGCTGACATGTAGATAATGTAATCTCATTACCAACTGCAGGCTGTACGTTAACGTCAAGCTTAGGTCCGTAGAAAGCAGCTTCTCCGATTTCTTCTGTGTATTCCAGACCCAGGCTGTCCATGATATCACGAAGTGCGCCTTCTGCTGTATTCCACATCTCATCATCATCATGATACTTCTCTTTATTCGCAGGATCACGGAGGGAGAGTACACAACGGTAATTTGTAATGCCGAAATCCTTGTAGGTATCAAAAATCAGATGAACAACCTTAGTTACCTCATCCTTGATCTGCTCAGGTGTTACGAACAAATGCGCATCATTCTGGCAGAAGTGTCTGCCACGCTCGATACCTTTCAGAGTACCACTGGATTCATAACGGAAATCATGTGCGATCTCACCGATACGGATAGGAAGATCCTTGTAAGAATGTCTCTTGTTTGCATAAATCATCATGTGGTGAGGGCAGTTCATAGGACGAAGTACGAAGGATTCACCTTCCATTTCCATTGGGGGGAACATGTTCTCTTTGTAATGATCCCAGTGACCGGAGGTCTTGTACAAATTAACAGTACCAACACAAGGAGTCATAACGTGCAGATAACCAAGCTTTCTCTCCTTATCCTTAATGTAGTTCTCAAGTTCCTGCCAGATTGTATATCCCTTAGGAAGGAACATAGGAAGTCCACGGCCTACCAGATCATCTACCATGAACAGGTTCATATCCTTACCAATCTTACGATGGTCTCTTTCCTTTGCTTCCTCCAGAAGCTGCAGATGTGCTTCCAGTTCTTCAGGAGTAGGGAAGCATACACCATAGATTCTCTGAAGCATCTTGTTCTTGCTGTCACCCTTCCAGTATGCACCTGAATGACGGATCAGCTTAAAATATCTGCAAAGCTTTACATTATCAACATGAGGTCCACGGCACAGGTCTGTGAAATCACCCTGATCGTATACTGTGATATTGCCATCTTCCAGATCAGAGATCAGATCCAACTTGTACTCATCATCCTTGAACATTTCCATGGCTTCTTCCTTGGAAACCTCCCTACGGATGATCTTCTTGCCGGATTTGGCAATTTTCTTCATTTCCTTTTCAATGTTCTCGATGTCTTCATCACGAACTACATCATCACCAAGATCAATATCATAATAGAAACCTTCTGCAACAACAGGTCCTACCCAGAATTTGGCATTGGGATACAGATGCTTGACTGCCTGTGCCATCAGATGTGCACAGGAGTGGTTCAATGTGTTCAGTCTTTCGTCTTCTTTGAAATTTACCATTGTTTTAACTCTCCTTTTCCGTATGAAAAAAGCACCTGTAGATATGATTCACATACCTAAGGGTGCTTACACACGATTCCACCTTAATATTTCACTCAGCGAAGTCAATCCATATAGAATATAACTTCATAGCCTGTAACGTGGCTACACGGTAACGCTTGAAAATGTATCATTTCTGTCATTTCTTCTACGTACAGCTCAGGAATGGTCTTCATGAAATCTTTCCTTAAACGGCTCACACCATATGCCGTTCTCTCTGAAAGGTCCGATAGCATTACTCTTTCCGTCATTGCTTTTTTCTTCCTATACTATACCACACACATTTTAACTTTGCAATGCAGATTTTCGAGTTTCTCTTGACGAAATAAATCCAAATGTATATAATTACCAATGATAATTACTTGTGGTAATTAATTTTACAGATACAGGAAAGGTATGGTAATCAATGTGACAACAGACAAAATCAAAGAAATGATGGATGCCTGCTATATGGCGAAGAGAGTACGTGATCTGCTTCCTGAACTTCCCAAAGGTGTAGCACCCTCATACATCCACTATTTAGACATCATCCAGAGGCTGGAAAGCCGGAATGTCAAGGTCAAGGTATCTGATATCAGTGACGCCCTCAATCTTCCTCGTCCCGGAGTGACCAGAGCAGTCAAGGACATGGAGATGAAAGGTTATCTTCGTAAATTCTCATCAGATGAAGATGGACGAATCACCTACATAACCTTGACCGAGGAAGGGCAGAAGTTATCGGAGAAATACGATAAGAAATACTATGGCACACTAACTCAGTATCTGGACTGTATTTCTGATGAGGACGCAGACTGTGCCATTCAGACAATACAGAAGTTATATGAAATCATGCAGGAGAGGAGAATTAATCTTGAATAGTTCAAAATCAGACTTTACACAGGGAAGCATCATAAAGAAGCTTATTTCCTTTATGGTTCCCATTCTTGGTGCATTAATCTTACAGGCGGCATATGGCGCTGTCGATTTACTTGTCGTAGGAAGATTTGGAACAACTTCCGGTCTGTCTGCTGTATCAACAGGAAGCCAGGTGCTTAATCTCGTTACTTTCGTAATCACACAGTTCGCTATGGGCATCACGGTCTTAATTGCCCGATATATCGGGGAGAAAAGACCACAATTAATCGGTTCGCTCATTGGCAGTTCAACCATTATTTTCACCATTGTTTCTGCTGTACTATTTGTTATCATGGTATGCTTTGCAAGACCTGTTTCTATTCTTATGCAGGCGCCTGAAGAAGCGGTTGCACTGACAACGACTTATGTACGTATCTGTGGTGCAGGTATCTTCTTCATTGTCGCTTACAATCTGCTGGCTGCAATATTCAGAGGCTTTGGCGACAGCAGATCACCCCTTATCTTCGTTGCAATTGCCTGTGTCATCAATATCATAGGCGATCTGGTGTTAGTTGCAGGGCTTCATATGGATGCCGCAGGTGCAGCTATTGCCACCGTCCTTGCCCAGGCAGTAAGTGCCATCTTTGCTGTCATTCTTCTTGCTAAAAGGAAGAATCTGTTCACCATTACCAGACAGGATTTCAGAATCAACAATCAATGCGGGCGCTTATTCAAAATCGGCTTTCCACTTGCCCTTCAGGAGTTCCTTACACAGCTTTCCTTCCTTGCACTGTGCGCTTTTGTCAACAGACTGGGACTGGAAGCTTCATCAGGTTATGGCGTTGCATGTAAGGTTGTTAATTTCGCAATGCTCATTCCTAGTGCACTGATGCAGTCAATGGCTTCCTTTGTATCACAGAATGTCGGTGCAGGTAATGAGAAGAGAGCAAAGAAAGCAATGTTTACAGGCATCAGTGTCGGACTGGTTATTGGTTGTCTGGTATTCCTGTTCATATGGTTCAAGGGTAACTTATTAACTGGAATTTTTACCACAGATGCCGCTGTTGTCCAGAATGGCTTTGACTATCTGAGAGGTTTTGCACCGGAGACTATCGTTACTGCAATCCTGTTCAGCATGATCGGATACTTCAACGGTCATGACAAAACCCTGTGGGTCATGACACAGGGCTTAATTCAGACTTTACTTGTGCGTCTTCCTCTGGCATACTATATGAGTATCCAGCCTAATGCCAGCCTGACCAAAATTGGTCTCGCAGCTCCTACTGCAACAATAGTCGGGATTGTCCTGAATGTGGTATTCTATCTATATATTAATAGAAAAGACGCATAATCCGGAGGTAATCTGATGTGCACACACCAAAGTCAAAAGAAATGGATATTGATCTCTTTTTCATATCGGTCTTGCAACACCTATGTCTTCTTTATTACAGCTGATCCTGTGTCTTGGATTCATGCATTATCTGGTAAAAAGAGACTTCCGCCAGTAAACATCCTAAATATATTTTTGAAGCAGCTTGCCAATATACGCGATAACCGGTCCAAGCAGTAGTGCCATAAGAATTGTAACGATCTGCACATGACCGCCGAATATCCAGGCAATGAAAATAACCAGAAAATCATATCCGATACGCATGATTCGGAAAGGAATCTTAGGTACATACTTACTTATAATAAATGGGATAGCATCATATGGGGAGGTTCCCAGTTCTACATCCATATAGACAGCCGCTGCAATGATAAATATGATCAGCGCAGGGAGAAAGACCGCATATCTAACCACATTGGAAGCAAAATAAGTATCTACACCGGTCTGTCTCCAGAGCCAGGAGAAGAAATCCAGAGAATATCCAACCAGGAACATATTGGCGAGAGTACCAAAGCCAATATGTTCTCTTCCTTTCCATATTACAATAATGAATAGAATACTATTAAACAGCGCCTGCCAGTTTCCAAGCGAAATACCCAGTCGTGAGGAAATCGTCAGATTCATCAACGTACAGGGATCTGTACCCATATCTACAAGCACAAGCCATGAAAGAGCAAAACCCATTACAATGACCGCCACAATCACAGTAATCAATCGTTTTACAAAATGTTCCTTCTGATATAAAGACTTCCAGTTTATTTTCATATTAATACCATACCTTTCCGTAATCATCGGACTAAAGTCCGCAACAATTCCATCATAAGATAGGAAGCATGACTTGTCAAAGAGAAAACAAAATACGCTGTAATGAAAAGTTGCATATTTATACAGAATATAGTATAAATGATATAGCGCACATAACGTATATTGGATTAACAAAAGAAACACTGAAAGGTATGATTATTAATATGAAGATAAGTGAATTATTAAATCAGGAAAAGGCTACCTTATCATTTGAGGTTTTCCCTCCTAAGAAAGATACAGATTTTGAGAATGTGGAGAGGGCTGCATCAGACATTGCTGCACTGCATCCCAGTTATATGAGTGTTACATATGGTGCCGGCGGCAGTACGAAGGGACATACCATTCAGTTAGCCCAGTCGATACAGAAGCAGTATCAGGTTCCTACCATTGCCCATCTGACCTGTGTATGTGCTGACCATAAAAGTATTAAAACAGCACTGGATGAGATGAAAAATGCAGGAATTGAAAATATTCTGGCTTTAAGAGGTGATATCCCCAAAAATTACGAAGGACAAGTATTTACTGATTTTGCCCATGCTTCTGAATTGGCAGCACTGATCAAGGAATACGGGGATTTCTGCGTAGGCGGTGCATGTTATCCGGAAGTGCATCCCGATTCCTCCAGCAGAAAGGAAGATATCCTTGGGCTGAAACGCAAAGTGGAAGCAGGCTGTGAATATCTGACGACTCAGATGTTCTTTGACAACAATATTTTCTTTAATTTTATGTACAGAGTGAGAGAGGCAGGTATCACAATTCCCATTATTCCAGGAATCATGCCTATCACAAAGAAAGTCCAGGTCAAAAATGCAGTGAAATTGTCCGGTTGTAATGTTCCTGAGCGTTTCAAGAACATCGTAGACAGATTTGGTGATTCAGAAGAAGCCATGAAACAGGCGGGGATTGCCTATGCCACAGATCAGATCATTGACCTGATGGCAAATGGCGTCAGACATATTCATGTATATTCTATGAATAAACCGGAGATAGCAGCTGGAATCCAGAAGAACCTTTCTGAGATTCTAAAAGCATAAAAACAAAAAATGTCATAGGTATCTGAATCTCAGATTAACCTATGACATTTTATTTTTATTCATTTACAAATTTCTTAATTGCTTCAAAGCTTTCTTTACTGATTACGTGTTCAATCTTACATGCGTCCTCTGTTGCTGTCTCACTGGGAACACCCAGAGATATAAGCCAGTTTGAAAGGAATTCATGTCTCTCATAGATCATTTCAGCAATTTCCTTACCTGAATCAGTTAAATAAATAAATCCTGCGTCCGTAACGGTGATATGATTTTTCTCACGAAGATTCTTCATGGCAATGCTGACACTGGACTTCTTGAATCCAAGTTCATTTGCAATGTCTACCGAGCGGACAACGGGAAGCTTCTTGCTAAGCATCAGTATCGTTTCCAAATAATTTTCTGCAGATTCGTTTACGTTCATATATATCTCTCTCCTATTGTCCCAACTTTTACATCATTATATTGATATTAAAGATAAGTATAACACATTTTCCTATTATTTTCAACGTATTGCACAATCTAAAAAATTTGTTAAAAAAACGCGAAATAGTCCTTGACATCTAATAAACGTTAGCATATACTAACTAGCGTAAGAAATGAGAAACTTTTTCAATAACAGGAGAGTGAGGTTGATCTATGATGCCGTTATCAATGGCTAAAGAAGGCGAACCCGTTGAAATCAAAAAAGTAGGCGGTAAGGAAGAAACCAGGAAATTTCTAGAGAATCTGGGCTTTGTCGTAGGCAGTATAGTCACAGTGATCACCGAAATGAATGGTAATATGATAGTGAATGTGAAGGAATCACGTGTTGCTATCGGTAAGGACATGGCGAATAAGATCATGGTATAGTATATTATGAAGGACCATATAAATGTATCAGCATTACATTTATCCGGTGATTCATACATATAGAATTATTGTAAGAAAGAAGGAGACGGAGTAATTATGAGAACACTGAAAGAAGTTCCGTGCGGTCAGACCGTAAAGGTGACTAAGCTTACCGGCGAAGGTCCTGTAAAGAGACGTATCATGGACATGGGAATCACTAAGGGTGTTGGGATTTTTGTAAGAAAAGTTGCCCCCTTGGGAGATCCTATTGAGGTTACAGTAAGAGGATATGAGTTATCACTTAGAAAAGCCGATGCTGAAATGATCGAAGTAGAGTAAATTTTTTTTGACCATGTGTTAGTGTTTGCTAACAAAAATAAGTAATATCAATTAATAAGTAGAATGAACAAACAAAGCCGAAAGGCAGGAGGAGCATGAAAATGTCTATTAAGATTGCATTAGCAGGTAATCCTAACTGCGGTAAGACAACATTATTTAATGCCCTGACAGGTTCAAACCAATTTGTAGGTAACTGGCCAGGCGTAACTGTTGAAAAGAAAGAGGGTAAATTAAAAGGTAATAAGGATGTTACCATCATGGATTTACCTGGTATCTATTCTTTATCTCCTTATACTCTGGAGGAAGTAGTTGCAAGAAACTACCTCATTACAGAAAGACCGGACGCAATTCTGAATATTGTAGATGGTACTAATATTGAAAGAAACCTGTATCTTTCTACACAGCTCATGGAGCTTGGTATCCCTGTCGTTATGGCAGTCAATATGATGGATATCGTAACAAAGAACGGTGATAAGATCTATATTGATAAGCTTGGTAAGAAGCTTGGCTGTGAAGTCGTTGAGATCTCAGCTTTAAAAGGCACAGGTATTATGGAAGCTGCCAACAAGGCTGTAGCAGCTGCTTCTAAGAAAACCCATACACCTGTACATGAATTTTCACAGGCTGCAGAAGCTGCAATTGCATCTGTATCTGCTAAGCTTGATTCTGATGTCGCTGAAGATCAGAAGAGATTCTTCGCTGTAAAGCTTCTTGAAAAAGATGACAAGATTGCAAACCAGATGAAGAGCGTTCCTGACGTAAGCGCAGATATCAAGGCTCTGGAAGATGCTTTTGATGATGATACAGAAAGTATCATTACAAATGAAAGATATACATATATTTCTTCTATCATTGATGAATGTTATAAGAAGAATTCCAAGAACAAGCTGACTGTATCTGATAAGATTGACCGTGTTGTAACCAACAGATGGGCAGCTCTTCCTATCTTTGCAGTTGTTATGTTTTTGGTGTATTATGTATCTGTAACTTCAGTTGGTGCTATCTTAACTGACTGGACAAATGATACACTCTTCGGTGAATGGATTATTCCTGGTGCGCAGAGTTTCTTTGAAAGCATCGGATGTGCTGACTGGTTGACTGGCTTAATTGTTGACGGTGTTATCTCCGGTGTTGGTGCTGTACTTGGTTTCGTACCTCAGATGCTTGTATTATTCCTGTTCCTCGCTTTCTTAGAGGCCTGTGGATATATGGCACGTGTTGCATTCATCATGGACAGAATCTTCCGTAAATTCGGTCTGTCAGGTAAATCCTTCATCCCTATGTTAATCGGCAGTGGATGTGGTGTTCCTGGCGTTATGGCTTCCCGTACAATCGAGAATGACCGTGACCGTAAGATGACTATCATGACAACAACATTTATACCTTGTGGTGCAAAGCTTCCTATCATTGCTTTGATTGCAGGTGCATTCTTTGATAATGCCGGCTGGGTTGCATGGAGCTCCTATTTCGTAGGTGTTGCAGCAATTATCTGTTCCGGTATTATCCTGAAAAAGACAAAGATGTTCGCTGGTGAGCCTGCTCCTTTCGTTATGGAGTTACCTGCTTATCACTGGCCTACAGTTGGCAACGTTCTGCGCAGCATGTGGGAGCGTGGCTGGTCCTTCATCAAAAAGGCCGGTACTATCATCCTTCTTTCAACAATCATCCTGTGGTTCTTAATGAGCTTCGGATGGGTAGACGGCAGCTTCGGTATGCTGGAAGCAGAGCAGTTAAATGACAGTATTCTTTCAAAGATTGGTTCCGCAATCGCCTGGATCTTCATTCCTCTTGGATGGACACAGGGAGGCGAAGGCTGGAAGATGGCAGTATCTGCTGTATCCGGTCTGATCGCAAAGGAAAACGTAGTAGCAACCTTCGGTCTTCTCTTCGGCTTCAGTGAAGTAGCAGAAGATGGTGCAGAAATCTGGGGCAACCTGGCTGCAGTTATGACTCCTGTAGCAGCATACGGATATCTGGTATTCAACCTTCTGTGTGCACCTTGTTTCGCAGCAATGGGCGCTATTAAGAGAGAAATGAACAACGCTAAGTGGTTCTGGTTCGCAATCGGATATCAGTGTGGTCTTGCATATGTCGTTGCACTTTGCATCTACCAGATTGGTACATTAATTACAACTGGTACTTTTGGTATCGGAACACTCGTTGCATTTGTATGCATTGCTGGTATTCTTTACCTTCTGTTCAGACCTTACAAGGAAAGTGATACACTGAATGTTAAGGTTACAGCATAATCAGTAACTATATGGTTCGTATTTAGAAAGGCAAGGTTTTCATATGGGAACATTAATCACAGGTGTAGTATTGGCTGCAGTCATAGGACTTGCGATCCGCAGTATGATTCGTGACAAAAAGAATGGTAAATCCTTACAGTGTGGCGGCGACTGCAAGCACTGTGGAGGACATTGCCAATAATAGGAACTCACGTCTTTTATTGTTAACAAGGAGGGCTCCGGTGACTGGCAAGAGACAAGATGATGGAAGCTATCACAGAACGCAGATGCAGAAAGAACTTGTAATTCAAAAGCTCCGTGAAAAAGGCTGCAGAATTACCAAACAGCGTCTTATGCTTTTAGATATTATTCTGGAAGAAGATTGCTCCTGTTGTAAGGAAATCTATTATCGGGCTGTGAAAAAAGACGCTAGAATCGGAACAGCAACTGTATACAGGATGGTGAATACTCTGGAAGAGATTGGAGCCATCAGTCGAAAGAATATGTATAAAGTTACTTGCGGTGATGACTGTCAGCTTGACGATATGTGCGTTGTGGAATTCGAAGATGGAACCTCCTGTCACCTGTCCGCTCAGAAGTGGAACAGGGTCATGAAAGCAGGATTGGAGATCTGCGGATATCTCAATAATCAGAAGATAGCAGCCGTATCCATCAGACAATAAAGAATCATACAATACTCCCATCCGGGATAACAGGTAGAAAAATACAGACCTGTTACTCCGATGGGAGTATTTTTTTATTGCTTTTTTTATCCTTATTAGGTATAATAAACCTGTGTTAGTTATATCTAACTCATTATATAATAAACAGATATTTTAAAGGGTTGTGCTGATAAGCACATAGATAAGGAGGCATACATGAGTATGGTTATTATAGGCGGTCATGACAGAATGGTCCGTCAGTATAAACAAATATGCAAGGAGCATCAATGCAAGGTCAAGGTATTCACCCAGATGAGTGCAAATATGCGTGAACAGATAGGTTCTCCCGATGTTATCGTTCTTTTCACAAATACGGTCTCTCACAAAATGGTACGTGTTGCCGTATCTGAGGCAGGCGATGCCAATATTATCCGATGTCACACCAGCAGCAGCAATGCATTGCAGGAAATCTTCGAAAATATCGAAAGAGCCAAAGAAGCATAGGTTCAAATATTAAACACATATAGGAAGCCGTTTGTATAGATTGTTTTGTATGCGAAAGAGATAACTGCTACAATCGGGATACTGCGTGCTTCCTGACAAGTATCTGCTGTTAATTCATATGTCCTGATGGAAGCAGTACATCCGAATAGATAATCTTATACCGGATATAGGACGTTTCCGGTGGAGCGTCAGGGTGATTCATTCGAAATTCTATCTGCATCGCAAGGCGCTTTCCAAGAAGATTATTTTTTACATCTACGGTAGTAACCTTATTTATCACATTTGAGTACTCTTTGCTGCAGTCAAAACCGGTCAGCAGGATGCTGTTAGTGAAATGATTGGGGTTTTCCTCTAAATACATTTCTACAAAATGTGCAACATAATCACTGACACATACAATTGCATCCACATTTGGGTCAAGGTTATCTAAAAAGCTAAAAACACAGTCTTCATAATGTCCAATCCCTATCGAATGGGTAAAACACAGTTCTTCAATCAACGGCAGATTATGGCTTTTGAGGCTTTCTAAAAATCCAAGATATCTGTCTGTATTTGTCTGCGCATAATTGATGTCCCCGATGAAAGCAATACGCTTGCGTCCTTTTATGAACAAATGATCCACAATCTGCTGTTCTGTGTATTTACCTTCAATCAATAAAAGATCTCCTGTCAGTGTTCTCAGTTCAATTCCCGGTACGGTGTCTAAAAATACTTTTGGTTTATCCAGCTTATTGATCAAGGTTAAAAGATGCTTATCATATACATTCAAAACAACGATTCCCTGTACGGTGTCATCTTTTAGCAAATCCGGAAGCTCATATTCTGATGTACACGAGGTAGGAACATAAGTATACATGAGATTGACATTAGATAAGGAAAGTTCCTGTGCCATACGGTGAATGATGTTTGTCCAAAAAATAGAAGAATCCGGGCGCGAAACGACCAAAGAAACTGTTTTTGCCTTTGAAGGCTCTGGTAAATACTGCTCAGAAGAAAATTTGTCGTATCCAAGCTCATGTGCTTTTTCGAGAATCTTTTCCTTCATTTCATCAGAAACACCCGCTCGGTGATTAAATGTTTTCCAAACGGTAACACGTGAAGTTCCGAGCGCATCTGCAATATCCTGCATCGTTATTTTTGACATAAGAAACTCCTTTCTTTTCCAATGTACTCTCGGAGTCTTCTAAATGTAGCCAGAATGCTTCGTTTGAAGAAGATTCCGAGAGTACATTCCAGTATACCGGCTTATAAATAATCGCACTAATCCAATGTTGTTATTTATAAGTCGGTATATTGGTATTACTGTGATTATATCATAAATATGGTACATAAACAAAAAATATTAACAATATTAACCACGCATGTAAATCTGTGTCTGTAGTATTAGTTACACTTTGATTATATAAATATGTTAACAAAAGATAAAGCAGAAGTCAATAATATTGTTAAACATAGCCAAAAAATTATATATAGTATTATGCATAGTATAAGAAAGTAACAAGAAAGTAGAATATTTCGTTGACAATTTGTGTAAACAATGATAACTTGTAAATATAACATTTGATAACTTTAGTGAAAGGAATGATAAAATGGCTGGCAAGCAAAAGACCACTATAAAGAGAAAAAGGTGGACAAAAAATGATACGGAATTAACAATCCTTGCATTGCCAACAGCGGTATGGTATGTGGTCTTCAGTTACCTGCCTATGTTTGGAATCATTATAGCTTTTAAGAATTATAAGCTGTCACTCGGACACGGTTTTATTTATAGTCTGTTTCACAGTAAATGGTGTGGGTTTGATAACTTCAAATTCTTTATACAATCCAATGCTTTTGCAATGCTTTTGCGGAACACCATTCTATATAATATCGTATTTATTATTTTAGGGCTGGTGATTCCGGTTACACTTGCAATCATGATTAGCCTGATTTACAGCAAGTTTAAATCAAAAGTTTACCAGACACTCATGTTTTTTCCGCATTTCATGTCATGGGTAGTTGCAAGTTACTTTGTATTTGCATTTCTATCTCCAGACAAAGGAATTTTAAACCAGATCATTACACATTTTGATGGCCAACGGGTCCAGTGGTATTCCAATCCAAAATACTGGCCGATGATTTTAGTTACCATGAATCTTTGGAAAACAGTCGGCTACAGCATGGTTGTTTATCTGGCAAGCATTACAGGAATTGATGGAAGTCTGTATGAAGCGGCTGTAATTGATGGAGCGACAAAATTCCAACAGGCAAAATACATAACAATCCCATCTATCAAACCGATTGTTATCATGATGTTCATTTTAAACATCGGCAAAATATTCTACTCTGATTTTGGTTTATTCTATCAGGTAACACAGGGTATTCCGAATTCACTTTATAAGGTTGCTTCTACATTTGATACTTATATTTACAATGCACTGCAGACGAATGTTGCAATCGGAAAAACTGCAGCAGCCGGATTCTTCCAGTCAATTGCATGCTGCATCACAATTTTACTTGCAAATTATATTGTCTCAAGGATTGACAATGACAGTGCGATCATTTAGTAAGGAGTGTTGATATGGCAAAACAAAAAGAAGAATCCAATAGATTAAACCGGATAAAACCGATGACAAATATTATTTTTAACCTGATATTCCTAATCCTTGGACTTGCATGTGTTACTCCGGTAATCCTGGTATTTATTATTTCCATTACAAAAGAGAGTGAGCTTGTGGCACATGGGTATTCCTTTTTCCCGAAAGCATTATCGTTAAGTGCATATTCCTATCTTTGGAATGAACGTAAAAGTATTGGAAATGCACTTCTGATCTCTGCTCTTGTCACTGTTTTAGGAACATTGATCGGACTTGCACTGACCACAACGATGGGATATGTCTTATCAAGAAGTGAATATAAACTGAAAGGATTTTTCAGCTGGGTCGTATTTATACCTATGATTTTTAACGGTGGTATGGTTGCAAACTACGTAGTGGTTGCAAATTTTCTAAATCTCCGCAATACGATCTGGTGTCTGATATTACCGCTGTCCGTATCCTCGTTTAATGTCATTATATCCAAGACATTTTTTAAATCCACGATTCCGGATTCCATCGTGGAATCAGCCAAAATTGATGGAGCGTCCGAATTTACAATCTTTTCGAGGATTATTGTACCAATATCAAAACCGGTATTTGCAACCATTGGACTGTTCTTAAGCTTTGGATACTGGAACGACTGGTTTCAGTCTTCCTTATATATCAGTGAAAAGAAGCTGACATCATTGCAGGCATTACTGAATAATATGATCCAGAATATCCAGTACATTGCAAGTAATCCGACCGCAGGGCTTTCACTACAGCAGTATAAAAATTCAATGCCGACAGAATCTATCCGCATGGCGATTGCAGTACTTGTAGTTATCCCGATTGCCTGTGTATATCCGTTTTTCCAGAGATATTTCATCTCCGGACTTACAGTAGGTGCTGTCAAAGGATGATTGTGTGAACCCGGATGCAATAGCATCTGAAGATAAAAACAAAACAAATATACTTATTTCAAGCATGGAGGGTTAATATGGAGAAAAAAATTTTAAGAATGATGGCAACAGGTCTTGTTGGATGCATGCTGGCAGTAACAGCAACAGGATGTGGTAATTCAGGTACATCAAGTACACCTGCTACATCCGATACATCTGCTTCCAATACAACAAATGAGTCAGCTTCATCTGATTCAAGTACTGCAAAAGACGAAAGCAGTTCCCAAGATATCGTTTCATTAAAGTGGATTCAGATTGGTAACGGCCAGCCTGATAACTATGATGCATGGCAGGCACACATCAATGAATATCTCGCAGATAAGATTGGTGTAAACATTGATGTAGAGATCATCTCCTGGGGAGACTGGGAGAAGAGAAGAAGTACCATCATCAATACAGGAGAGGATTATGATATCATTTTCTCAAATGATGTAGTGTATGAAAGTGATGTAAGACTTGGCGCTTATTATGACATTACCAGCCTGCTCGATGCAAACTGTCCTGATGTCAAGAGCCTGATTCCTGAAGATTACTGGGATGCAGTAAGTGTAGATGGTAAAATATATGGTATCCCGACTTATAAGGACAGCTCTATAACACATTATTTTGTATGGGATAAGGATCTGTGTGACAAATTAGGACTTGATGTGACTAATCTGACAGAGCTTGATCAATTGACCGATGCATTTGATACAATCTATAAAGAAACAAACCAACCGGTAACTTACCGTGCATCCGATGCACCATGCCAGTTTGTTACTACCGTTTATGACAATCTTGCACTTGGACTTCCCGCACTCGGTGTTGCTTATGATGATCCATCCAAAAAGGTTGTAGCTACTTATGAACAGGAAAATGTAATGCATGACCTGAAGATATACCGCGAATGGTTCGAAAAAGGCTACATCAATCAGGATGCTGCAACATTAGGCGAACTTCCGACTTATCAGGTATGTAACATTGCACAGGGCTGGAGCCAGGCAGCTCAGACTACATGGGGTCCTAACATGGGTGTCAATGCAACAGCCGTTCAGTGGAGAGACACTATAGTATCCAGAGGTTCTGTACAGGGATCCATCAACTGTATCTCTGCAAACAGCAAGCATCCTGAGGAAGCATTAAGATTCTTAAACCTTGTAAACTCTGATACTTATGTAAGAGATGCATTATACTATGGACTTGAAGGCGACAACTTTAACTATACAGCCGACAAGAAGGTTGAAAGAACCGACAAGCAGTGGTTTATGGCAGGTTACAGCCAGGGAACATTCTTCAATGTAAGTCTGTTAGCTGACCAGGAGACAAATCAATGGGATGAAGTAAAAGAGCTGAACGAGAAAGCAGAAGCTTCACCGGTTATTTCAATTTCTATCGATACAACAGAGTTTGAAGATGAGCTGGCAAACTGTACAGAGATTTACAACAGATATAAGAGTGAGATTAACACAGGTGCAGTTGATCCAGAAAAAGCTGTTCCGGAAATGATGAGCGAGATGCGCTCAGCAGGCTTTGACACTATCGTTGAGAAGGTGCAGGCCCAGATTGATGCAGCTAACTAATTCACCGATTTCTAAATGACCAGACAAGGAAAATAGATACGGTACAAATGACGAAATAAAAGAATGAGATAACAAAGGGCTGATGCATAAAAACAATACAGTTGAAATTTATGTATCGGTCCTTTTATGTAAAGGAGCATATATGAGTAAAATAATAGGAAAATCACTGCCCAATATTCCTTGGCAGGAAAAACCACAAGGATACAAAATGCCGGTATGGCGTTATACAGAGAATCCAATCATCGGAAGAAATGGAAATAAAATTTCTAACAGCGTTTTTAACAGTGCGGTCGTTCCGTTTGAAGATGGATTTGCAGGTGTATTCCGCTGTGACAGCAGATCAATCAGTATGGATATTTTTGTTGGAAGAAGTAAAGATGGTATCCATTGGGATATTGAGGATATACCAATCCGGTTTGAAGGCGCAGATGAAGAAATCTTAAAAAGAGAGTACCGCTACGATCCAAGAGTATGTTTTATCGAGGACAGATATTACATCACATGGTGTAACGGATACCACGGACCGACCATCGGTGTCGCATATACCTTTGATTTCAAAAAGTTTGTGCAATTAGAAAATGCCTATGTTCCGTGTAACCGGAACGGTGTTATGTTCCCGGAAAAAATAAATGGTATGTATGCCATGTTAAACAGACCAAGTGACAATGGACATACCCCATTTGGCGATATTTTTGTAAGCTTCAGCAAGGATATGGAATTCTGGGGCAGACACAGATATGTAATGAGCCCGATCACGGGGGATGAATCTGCATGGCAGTGCACTAAGGTTGGTCCTGGTCCCATTCCAATCAAGACAGATGAGGGATGGCTTCTGATCTATCATGGTGTGATTACTACCTGCAATGGTTTCGTCTACCGCATGGGTGCAGCACTTTTAGACCTTGAACAGCCATGGAAGGTACTGGCACGCTCCAGAGAATATCTTTTAGCACCTCATGAATATTATGAGTGTGTCGGAGATGTGCCGAATGTTGTTTTCCCATGCGCAGCACTTACAGATGCTGATACGGGAAGAATCGCCATTTATTATGGATGTGCAGATACTGTGACGGGATTAGCATTTACAACAGTTGATGAGATACTGGATTATATCAGAAAATAACCAGGCTTTGGAGGTGCCAAAATGGATTTCTTAGACAAAAGAGTTGGTGTCATTTGTAACGAACTTAAAAAATTAAAAGTAAAGCAGATATTTCCACTGACACAGTGGGAATACAAGGAAGGAAACTTTGTCCACCCGGAGGATGCACTAAATGATGCAGCAGCCTGGGAGAACTTTGACTGCAAAACCATGCACTGGTATGGCAAGGACCGGCACTACTGGTTCCGCACGGTCTATACTGTTCCACAAGAGCTGGATGGCAAGAATATGTGGATCCGCATTTCCTCACAGATTGATGAATGGGATGACGCAAAGAACCCACAGTTCATCGTATTTATAAATGGTGAGATTTATCAGGGTATTGATATGAATCACAGGGAATGTCTGATCACACAGAGTGCAAAGGCAGGAGATACACTGACCATTGAGCTTCAGGCATATACCGGAATCTTACATGAAGAATTTGCGCTCCGCACACAGATTGAGGAGATTGATGCTGGGATTGAAAGCCTCTACTATGACCTATGGGTTCCACTTACTGCATTTTCCCGCATGGAGGCAGACGACAAAAACCGCAAGGATATTGAATATGTTCTCAATGAAACTATCAATCTGCTGGATCTTAGGACACCATATTCTGAAAGCTTTTACCAGAGTGTAGAAGAAGCATCTTCTTATATAAGGAAAGCATTGTATGAAGATATGGCTGGCTATGGGGATGTAATCGCAACCTGTATCGGACATACACATATCGATGTGGCATGGTGGTGGACTGTAGCACAGACAAGGGAAAAAGTAGGACGCAGCTTTGCGACCGTGTTAAAGCTGATGGATGAATATCCAGGCTATAAGTTCATGTCCAGCCAGCCTCAGTTATATGCATTTTTGAAGGAGCGGTATCCTGAATTATATGAGAAAGTAAAACAACGTATCAAAGAGAAACGCTGGGAACCGGAAGGAGGTATGTGGGTCGAGGCAGACTGCAACCTGACATCCGGGGAATCTCTTGTCCGCCAGTTTATGCATGGCAAACGCTTCTTCAAAGAGGAATTCGGCGTGGACAACCGCATTCTCTGGCTGCCCGATGTGTTCGGTTATTCCGGAGCACTTCCACAGATCATGAAAAAGTGTGGAATTGATTATTTTATGACCACGAAGCTGGCATGGAACCAGTTTAATAAAGTACCCTACGATACAATGCTGTGGCGTGGTATCGATGGTACAGAGGTGCTGACACATCTGATCACGACCCTTGGTGTAAACCAGCCGATCAAAGATTACTTTACGACCTATAACGGCATACTGCATCCTGATGCCATCATGGGTGGATGGATGCGCTACCAGAACAAAGATATCAATAACGATATCTTAGTCTCCTACGGTTACGGTGATGGAGGCGGCGGTCCGACAAGGGAAATGCTTGAAACCTCAATCCGTATGGAAAAGGGCATCAAAGGTATTCCAAAAGTACGCCAGGAATTTTCACGCACTTATTTTGAAGAACTTGAGGAACGTGTAAAAGACGACAGGCGGCTGCCTGTATGGGAAGGGGAATTTTACTTTGAGTACCACCGTGGTACTTATACCTCCATGGCGAGAAATAAGCGCAGCAACCGTAAGGCAGAGCTTGGGCTGATGGATCTTGAGCTGTTGTCTGTTTTAGCACAGGCACAGATTGCATATCCGGCAGAAGAACTCGACCGCATATGGAAAAAAGTCCTGATCAACCAGTTCCATGACATACTTCCCGGTTCTTCAATCCATGAAGTATATGAGGTGACAAAGGAAGAATATGCCACACTGCAGAAAGAGATCAAAGCCCTGGAAGAAGAACGTCTCCGTGCACTCGTGGAAGATGGTGAGGGTATCACTATTTTCAATACGACCGGACACGACCGTAGTGATATCGTGGAACTTGGAGAAGTCAACGCTGACGCATTAAAGGATACAGATGGTAAGCTCTATCCAATACAGAAGACCGCAGAAGGTGCAGTAGCCTATGTCAGACATCTGCCTTCAAAAGGTTATAAGACTTTTGCCGCTGTATCCACAGATGCAGGACAGACTACACCATTTATCCTTATAGATGATTATACTCTTGATACACCGTTTTATACAATCCATCTGGATACCAATGGATGCTTTGACCGACTCTACGACAAGGATAACGACAGGGAAGTACTACAGGCTGGCAAAAAAGGCAACCTGTTCCGTATGTACGAGGATAAACCGATATACTATGATAACTGGGATGTGGATATCTACTACACCGAAAAATACTGGGATATCAATGATATGACTTCAATGAAATGGACAGAATGTGGCCCGGTACGTGCAACATTGGAGATAGAACGTAAGGAGAGTCAGTCTGTTATCCGGCAGAAAATCCATTTCTATGCTGACAGCAGGAGAATTGAATTCGAGACCTATGTAGACTGGAAAGAACATCAGACATTATTAAAGGTACATTTTCCTGTCAACATACATACTGATGAAGCAACCTTTGATGTACAGTTTGGTAATCTGACACGCAAGGTACATACCAATACAAGCTGGGATAAAGCACGTTTTGAAAGCTGTGGGCAGAAATGGATTGACCTCTCAGAAGGCCATTATGGTGTCAGTATGTTAAATGACTGCAAATACGGACATTCCGTGAAAGATTCCAATATGGCACTGACACTGATCAAATCCGGTATCGAACCAAACCCGGTAGCAGACCAGGAAGAGCACTATTTTACATATGCGCTCTACCCTCATGCCGGAAAATGGCAGGAAGCCAGAACTGTAGAGCAGGCATATGACCTGAACCAGCCTGCCATTGTTGTCGCAGGTGGTAAACCGGGCAGCCACTTGTCAAAAGCATCTGTAGACAAGTCCAACGTTGTATTGGAGACGATAAAATGTGCAGAGTGCGGTGAAGGCACGATCATCCGTATGTATGAAAGCGAAAATGCTCTGACAAAAACAAATCTGATGGTTTCAGGAAACTATAAAAAAGCGTTTATCTGTAATCTTCTTGAGGAGGAAGAAGCAGAGCTGGAGCTGAAAGGCGGAATAATCTGTGTACAATTGAAGCCATATGAAGTTGTTACCGTAAAACTCATTTAAAATTATATAGGGGAGGATTCAATTTCGGAAAGTTATCCGATGAATACCTTCCCTTTTTAATAGGAAGATTTACGTTATGACCAATAGATTAAAACATATTTTTGAGTGCTCCGATCATATTACAGAAAAGCAGTATCGGAACAGTCGGACACTTTTTATCCTTGATGGATGCGCATCAACGCAGATTTTTACAGTTACTTCTGGTGCATTTTTATCAGGACTTGCATATCTTGTGGGCGCAGGGACTGCGCTTACCGGAGTTATAGCTGCTCTGCCAACGTTAATGAACACTGTCCAGATTTTTTCCTCCGTCATCTATGAGAACCGTACTGGCAGCAAACGTATCACGGTGGAATTAGCGCTTATCCAACGCCTGTGCCTGATCATGATGCTGTTTGTTCCGACATTTATGTTAGGAACGAAAATCTCAGTGGCAATGATCGCTGTTTTATATTCCTCTGCGCATTTCTGCGGAGCATTTATCAATACCGGAGCCAATAACTGGCTGATCAGTCTTGTGAAAAACGAACAGCTGGGAAGATATCTCGGACTAAAAGATTCTCTGACTTTAGTTGCATCCACAGGCGGCTCTCTGATCTTGAGTAAGATATTGGATGCCTATCGTTTCACAGACAGGGAAATCATGGGATTTAGAGTTATCGGTACATTATGCGTCTGTATCTGTGTGATTGACATTATCTGTCTCACACTGATCCGGGAACCGAAAAATGTGAAGCATATAGATCCTCTGAACATTCGCAAAGCTATACAAATGCCACTCATGGATCAAAATTACCATAATGTACTTATTTTTTTTCTGTTGTGGAGTATAGCTTCTAACTTTGCGAGCCCATTTTTTTCTATTTATATGTTGGAGAATCTGGAGCTTTCTTATTTTTATATTACCTCCATGAATATGGTTGCATCGGTGGTACGTATAGTTGCGTCAAATCTATGGGGAAGATTCGCAGACAGTTGTTCCTGGAAGCTGGTTACGCTTGGATCAATATATATGCTGGGACTTGCATATATTGGCTGGGGGCTGCTGACAAAAGAAAACTGCAGCTACTGGCTGCCAATCGTACAGGCTGTGAGCGGTGCAGCCTGGGGTGGCATCAATATCGCCACATTCCGGATGCAGTTTGCCTTTGCACCGGTAGAGCATCGTATCAGCTATGTCAGTTTCTGCTCAACGATGGTTGGCTTTGTAGGTTTTTTTTCATCCATGCTTGGTTCAGCATTTGTAGCATGGGCAGAAAATATCAGGATTTTAAATATTCGCATGGATACCATGCAACTGGTTTTTATTATATCAGCAGCCGGAGTTATCGCCAGTGCATTATACAGTCGTAATATAAAAGAGAAATGACAGCGAAACCGGCATTTATATGGTTTCAGGGTCTATTGCGCAGAGGATGGAAAAATTATTTTTGAAGTATAAAATTTAATTCTGATAAGGAGAAATAATATGAATTTATTACCAAAACCAAAAAAAATCACAGAAAAGGGTGGACAACTTCTGTTATGCCACAGCATGTATATCGTTATATCGAAAGAAATATCAGACAATGGGATATATGCGGCAAAAAGACTGCAGGAAGCAATACGGCAGGAAACCGGGCTTTTGCTTCGGCTTTCCGTAGGAGAAACAAGGGATGGAGATTTCTCTCTTAGGATTACAGAGACATTATCAGAACAGGCATATGAAATCACAATCAATGAGAACGGCGTACAGATCTTAGGTGGTGATGGAGCAGGTGTGCTTTATGGAGTGGAAACGTTCTGTCAGATCTTGCAACAGTACGGCGGAGCACTACCTTGTATGCAGATCATGGATGCGCCGGACATGCCAAACCGTGGTTATTATTTTGACCAAACAAGAGGACGTATATTAAAACTGGAAGAACTCAAAAAAATTGCAGACAGGATGTCCCTCTATAAGTTAAACCAGCTTCAGCTTTATGTAGAACACACATATCTGTTCCGTGACTTTTCGGAAATGTGGAGAGATCAGACACCTATTACAGCGGAAGAAATCCGCGAACTCGACAGCTATTGCCGGGAACGACACATTGAACTGGTTCCGTCGCTTGCAAGCTTTGGACATCTGTGTACACTGCTCTCTACCAAAACATATGGAGATCTGTGTGAGATGGAAGATTCCTGGAAAGAACCATTTTCTTTCTGGAACCGGATGCGGTATCATACAATCAATGTATCTGATGGCCGCTCCCTCCCTCTAATCAAAAAGATGATTGCAGAATATATGCAGCTTTTTTCTTCGGATAAATTTAATATTTGTGCGGATGAAACCTTTTGTCTTGGCAAATATAAATCAAAAGAGCTGGCTAAGGAATGCGGCATACACCGGTTATATATCGACTATGTCAAAGAGCTGGCACAATTTCTGGTGGAAAATGGAAAAATCCCAATGTTCTGGGGCGATATCATATGGAATTCACCGGAGCTGATGAAGGAACTGCCTGAAACCATGGTCTGCCTGAACTGGGGATATGCACCGGAACAAAGAGAAGATGAGACAAGGGCAATCGCACAGACAGGTGCAATGCAGTATCTGTGTCCTGGTGTATGTGGCTGGAACCAGTGGGCAAACTTAATAGAAAATTCTTATAAAAATATTACAAGAATGTGTAATTATGCAGCAAAATATCATGGCATCGGGGTATTGAACACAGACTGGGGAGATTTTGGGCATATCAATGACCCGGCATTCTCCATTCCAGGAATGATTTATGGCGCTGTATTTTCCTGGAACAAGGATGAGATTCCCTTCACAGAGCTGAACCGTATGATCTCACATATCGAGTATGGAGATACCACCGGAAATTATGTTTCATATCTGGCAGAGATCTGCGGACATTCTGTATTCCAGTGGCGGGAAGCTGTCCTGTATTATGAGAACCAATGTCTAAAGCATGAGCTTGAAGAAGGCGAGGATCTGTTCCGTAATGTAAACCATGCCAGTGTGGATACTGCATCAGCTGCCCTTCGGTCATTGTATAAGAAACTTCTTGAAAGTACGAAGACAATGCCGGAAAACAAAAAACAGATGCAGCTTTTGTCCGTGACATTACAAGGAATCGGCATCTGGAATGCCATAGGGCTTCTGGCTGAAAGCAGGGAAAAGACTAGAAGCTTTGATCTTAAAAAAGGATTGGAGCTGGCAGAAAAGCTCGAATACTGGTTTATGGCATATAAAGAAAACTGGCGTTCCACCGGTAAAGAAGGCGATCTTCACCACATTGCAGAGATTGTATTCTGGTACGCAGACTGGCTGCGCCATAAATGATTAGAAACGCTCAAAATATTCAAGAATTAGTTGAATTTTACTTATTTCATGATAGTATGATTAAAATAATTTTTTAAATAGTTTTACATTGCTTAAAAGCTGAAAATAATGCAATGTACCATTTAAGAAACTGAAAATTCATAGGAAGGAAAAATTCATATGACAAAACTCAAAAAATGGATAAGTAATTTAAAGGTTGCAGCGAAATCCAGAAAGGGTCAGATGACTTTAACAAAGCAAGTGATGCATGGGATGCTTACAAGGCAGCTTCTGAAGAGATCATACAATTAAGTACTAAGAGCCAAGTGGAAGAAGCATCCCAGCTTATGATAGGGGATGTGTATGCGAAATATAAACTGTTCGGGGAAAAATTCAACATTTTACGCAATGACTTCCAGGTGAAACTGGAACAGTCAAAAGCAATTGCCAATATCTGCATTAACGTTATTTTTATCATGATCTTTGCATTAGGAATTGCCATTGGTGTTGTTACAACAGCCATTGGACGGACGATTACTGCTTCAATCACAGAACCGGTGGAACAGATAGAAGCAGCAGTTGCCAGTCTGAGAAAAGGTGAACTGTCTAACGTAGAAATGCTCACCTATGAGTCTGATGACGAGTTTGGTGATACAATAAAAAACCTGAAAGAAGCTATGAATATCCTCTCCGATTATGTACGTGAGATTTCTGGGGAAGTAAAAATGATAGCTCAGGGTGATCTGACAAGAAATGGTGAAGATATCACTGATTTCCTGGGTGATTTTTCAGAATTGAAGCATTCACTTCTGTATATTTTGAAGCGTTTCAACAGCACATTAACAGATATCAGTAATATTGCTGAACAAGTATCATTAAATTCCAAAGATGTTGAAAATGCATCAAAATCCTTAGCAGATGGAGCAACAGAGCAGGCAGGGGTAATTCAGAAATTAAATGCCACCATAGATACAGTTGTCGATCTTGCTGCAAATACAGCAAAAGAAACACAGAGTGCATCAGATCGTGTAAAAGCTTCTGCTGACAGGGCACATAAAGAAAAAGAAAAAATGAACGATCTGCTGAAGGAAATGGAACATATTACAGAGATTTCGAAAGAAATCGGCAATATCATCACAGATATTGAAGATATTGCATCCCAGACAAATCTCTTATCCCTTAATGCTTCCATAGAAGCAGCCAGAGCCGGTGAAGCAGGAAAAGGCTTTGCAGTGGTTGCAGACCAGATTGGAAAGCTGGCATCGGATAGTGCAAGGTCGGCAGTCAATACGAGAGAATTGATTGATAAGACTTTGATTGAAATTGATAAAGGTAATGCCATTACAAGAACAACCGCAGAAGCCTTCAATCTGATCATTGAAGATATGGAATCTTTCGCAGAAATTACAAAGAATACAATGGAGAAAGCCAACTCACAGGCAGAGTCACTAGAACAGATTGGTCAGGGAATTGAGCAGCTCTCCGGTGTGGTACAAGGCACAGCGGCATCCGCAGAAGAAAATACAGCAATCAGTGTTAATCTGGCAGAGGAATCAACTAAGATGCATGACCGCGTGAACATATTCAAGTTATTCTAAAAACAACTATTCAGAGCCATAAAATCGATACAGGAATGTAATATAATTTATATGGTAATCAACCCCATGTGCAAAAAGAAAAGCTATAAAACAGCTATTTTGTACATGGGGTTCTAAATTGTTACTGAATATGATAAGATTCTAAACAACAATATACATTAACTATTCGTTAAAGTTGTGTTTGACGAATATATGTTCTAGCATAGATATCCTCATTCCCCTCACGTCCTAAATAAAACCCTACGTGACATCTGTCATTCTTACTAAATTTGTGGTATACTTAGATTAAATAAATAATGCATTTATAGAAGATAAAGGGATAAGAAATGATTAATCAGGGTATGATTGATTTAAACCTGATTGAAAAAGGTGCCAAATACAGTAAACCGAAAAAGACATTCATTATATTTATCTGCCTAAATGTACCTTTCCCCGACAACTTACCCATATATACTTTTAATAATATCTGTGAAGAAAATAAATCCATCTACCTTAATGATGATGCAACAAAAGTAATTATCAATGCTAATGGAAATCGAACAGGTCTGTCACAAGATATGTGTGCATTTCTGGATTTCTTACAAAATAAATCTCCAAAAAGTGAATTCACAGAAAAACTGCAAAAAGCTGTGGAAAAAGCAACCAGTAATGAAGAATGGGAGGTAGAGTATATGACAATGGCAATGAAAATCCAAGAAGAACGTGAAGAAGCTAAAATCGAGACTACTATTAGTTTACTATCCGAGTTTCAGTGGACAAAAGAAAATATTATTAACAAATTGATTAAAGATTTTGATCTTACCAAAGAGGAAGCAGTTGAGTACTATAATCAATATTTAAAAGAACATTGATCAATTTTTAAAATTAAAAGAGTTGAAATCACTGTGTATATTCGCATAGTGATTTCAGCTCCCCCTTAGATACTCTTTTTTAAATAGCATCTATTTCCATCAACAATCATAATATTCTCCTTTATTTCTCCTTTTCTATACATGTTAATTTAGGCGTTTGCGAAACGCCAAAAGCCGTATAAATACGGCATTTTTTTGTTGTTAAAATAAAATATCTCCTCAAGGTTTATGGTAAAATAGAGTTGCGAGAAACTATCAACCAATCCACCTAAAGGAGATATACCTACATGATAACACATAAACAGCTCTCTTTGGCAGAAGTTTTTGAAGATTGCCAAAATAAATTCGACAACGACAAATACCAGTTCCTTCCTATATTCAAAGTATCTACTACCTTAAATAAAATGCGTCCAGACATGTTCCTCTGTCTCAGGAAATCCGTATTCCTTCTTGCCAAGTTCAATGCTTTTCATAAGGAAGGTCATATTTCTGGCAAGTACCCGCATTGTCTGTTTGCCTTCCTCATCCATTTCTGCCTGTCCTTTTTCACGACCATGAATGCTGTTCCAGTACTGGCTGGATGCGATAGGCATATTGCTGATTGTGAAGAATTTGTTTAATTCATCGAAAGTAGCAGAGCATCCACCTCTTCTGGCGCATACAACGCTTGCCCCAACTTTCATTGTTTTATCAAAATGCGTACTGTAGAACAATCTGTCAAGACAGGCAATCAATGTAGCATTTGCAGATGCAAAATAAACAGGGCTGGCAATGACCAGACCATCTGCCTCCTCAAACAAAGGCGCAATCTCATTCACAGTGTCGTCGAAAACACACTTCCCAAGCTCTGCACATCGTCCGCATGCAATGCAGCCTCTTATATCTTTGTTACCAATCTGAATTGTCGTAACTTCAACACCATTCTCATGAAATACCTTTTCCATTTCACGCACAGCAATAGCAGTATTTCCATTCAACCTCGGACTTCCATTAATAATCAACACTTTACTCATTATCTGCACTCTCCTTACTTTTGGGATATTCTGCATCCATTTCAGCATTAATTGTATCCTCTGAAGCTGCCATTGCTGCAAGCGTTCTGGTAAGAAGTTCTTCCAGTTCCCAGCCTAACTGACTTGCGCCTCTTTCAATGACTTCACGTGAACAGCCGGCTGCAAAACCTTTACTCTTATATTTCTTTTTCAGTGATTTCAATTCCATGTCCTTAGTGCTCTTAGATGGACGCATGAGTGCAGCCGCCCAGATCAGCCCAGTAAGTTCATCTGCGGCAAAGAGCACTTTTTCCATCTCATGCACTGGTTCTACATTGATTGTTTCGCCACAGCCGACTGTGATTCCATATCCATGGGAACATACAGCATGGATTATATCTTCCCCTACTCCACCTTCTCTTAACAGCTCCGGTGCTTTGAGACAATGCTCTTCTGGGTATAATTCAAAATCAATATCATGAAGAAGTCCCACGATTCCCCAGTATTCTGCATCCTCTCCGTAACCCAGCTCATTCGCATACCACTTCATAACTGCTTCTACGGTAAAAGCATGCTGAATATGAAAGGGATCTTTATTGTATTTCTTCAGTAATTCTAATGCTTTGTCTCTTGAAATGTGATTCATTATATTTCCTCTCCTTCTCTCATTTTCAGATCATAAATCAATTTAATTGTATTATACTTACATCAACTGTCTTTTTCAATTCCACACTCTACAAAAATATCGTTATTATGGTACATATGACAAAAATTGACTTTTTAGTGCAATAAATTGCTCTGTAATTGATTTTATGTGTCAAAATATGCTATGATTCAATATATCAAAGGTAATGCTTCACTTTTTCCTCTACAAAGAAAGGATGACCACTATGACAAATATTTATCATGTATCAAAACAGGGAAATGATACGAATAATGGCAGTATCACAGCTCCCTTCCTGACAATTCAAAAAGCTGCCTCCCTGGCTCTGCCCGGTGATCGGGTCATTGTCCATGAAGGGGTCTACAGGGAATGGGTTAAGCCTGAATTTGGAGGCAATCGTCTGTCTCCTATTGTTTATGAAGCGGCTGAAAATGAACATGTTATCATAAAAGGCTCTGAACAGATTACCAATTGGGAACGATATGAAGATTCTGTGTGGAAATGCACCATACCAAATGACTTTTTCAAAGGATATAATCCCTTTGACATACCACTTACCGGTGACTGGATTGTAGCCCCTTATGACACACCGGTTCATTTGGGTGATCTGTATCTCAACGGAAAATCCTTTTATGAGGCCTTTTCTCTGGAAGAAGTATTACATCCTGCAATAAAGGAAATATCGCCTTATCAGACATGGGGAAGACGTGAAGAGAGAATTTTAGAACCGGAACAGACTCTTTTCCAGTGGTTTGCCGTAGTTTCCGATGAGAAAACTGTCATCTATGCCAATTTCCATAACTATGACCCTAACCACGAGCTTGTAGAAATCAGCGTCCGCCGTTCCTGCTTCTATCCTGAAAAGACAGGGCTTAACTATATCACTGTCCGCGGGTTTGAAATGGCACAGGCAGCCTGCCCATGGGCTCCACCTACAGCTAACCAGCCCGGTCTGATTGGCTGTAACTGGGCAAAGGGATGGGTTATAGAGAACTGTGATATCCATGATGCCAAATGTGTTGGCATCAGCCTTGGGAAAGAGGGTTCAACCGGTGATAACTATTATACCAAATGGAATATCAAATCCGGCTATCACTATCAGATGGAATCCGTATTTCTGGCAAGTCATATTGGATGGGGAAAAGAAAGAATCGGCTCACATATTATCCGAAACAATTATATTCATGATTGTGGACAGGCTGGAATTGTAGGACACATGGGCTGTATCTTCAGTGATATATACCATAATGAAATATGCAGAATTGGAACAAAACACGAATTCTATGGTCATGAAATGGCAGGTATCAAGCTGCATGCCGCTATTGATGTACAGATTCATGAAAACTATATCCATCATTGTACGTTAGGTACATGGCTTGACTGGCAGGCACAAGGCACTCATGTAAGCAGAAATATTTATGACCATAATAATCGTGACTTCATGATCGAGGTAACTCACGGTCCTTGTCTGGTTGATAACAATATTTTTACCTCCCCTTATACCTTTGATAATGCAGCTCAGGGAACTGCTTTTGTCCACAATCTGATCTGTGGCTTTCATAATCACTACTCTGTTCTGGATCGTGCTACTCCTTATCATCTGCCTCACTCTACAGAGATTGCTGGTATGTCGCTGGTATATGGCAATGATGACCGTTGGTATCAGAATATCTTTATTGGCGGACAGGAAGCAGATAGAAATTATGGAACAGCAGACTATGATGGTGCTCCCACATCCATAGACGATTATATCAGCCAGGTAAAAGCATTAGGACATGGAGATGTTCAGCTTTTCGCCAAAATTCCTCAACCCGCCTATATCAACAACAATGTATACCTGTCAGGTGCAAAGGCTTTCTGTGATGAACAGAATCGTTATATAAGTGATGAGGATGCTTCTATTGCTATTATAGAAAAGGAAGAGGGAGTATATCTACAATCCGCCCTTCCTCATGGCGCACTCTCCCTGCCTGGTCAAACCATTACCACTGCATTGCTTGGCAAAACACATATGTCAGATGGTCTATATGAGACACCAGACGGTCAGGATATGGTAATTGATTATGACTTACTTGGTCAATTACGTGCAGATGCTCCTAAGCCCGGACCAATTGAGAATCTTAAAGAAGGCAGACAGGATCTGTTAATCTGGAAGCGATAATGTGAAATAATGGCTGTGCATTCATTATTTAGTGCACAGCCATTATCAATTAACCTAAAATCTTTCTATTATTTCTTTGTAAAATGTTCTTTTGCAAAGTCCATGTTCTGTACCAGCTCCAGAGTTCCCAGATAATTCTGGTTCTTGTCTCTTACCGCCATATATTTGACAAGCATGGACTTTCCATTTTTCTCCATCCAGATGGGTACTTCGTCAAGCGTTCCATTTCTGAACTCGTCAATGATTCGTCTTACCTGCGCTTCTACCTTGGGTGGATGGCAGGTGAATACTTCTCTGTCAATCGCCATTCCCGGTCTTTTGAAATCCTTGGGACCTTCATTAAAGAATCTGTTTATATTATCTGCATCTACGAAGGTAATTTCCATCGGTATCGTATTCAGAAGTGCCGTAAGCTGCGCCACATTCATATGTCCTCCCGGCATAACAATCTCCTGATCTGAAATTGTAGATTTTATTGTTTTTGCAGCATTTTCCGCTTTTTCCCAGATTGCCGGTGTCACGCCAAGGCAATCCGCATAGTCTTTTGCATCATGATAAATGTGAATCCACTCATCCTCGGTAAAGTTCACAGCACAATTAGGAAACAGAATATTCTGTTCTTTATAGATCATCTCATCCACACGAGTTACCACAGCATCGAATCTCTGCAGCCATTCCTTATCGTGCGCTGGCTTTTTGGAAAGTGCTGCCAGTTCATCCCTGATTTCATCATCGACTGTCCACATCACATCAGATGGACCTGATATCTGATAGCCGACCTTTAAATGCGGATACAGCAGATCTCCCTTCTTTGCATAATGAATCGCCACTTCTCTGATATGATCTACTAATTCCTGACTTACTTCTCCCTTGGCAATTGCTGCTCTCGCCTGTTCAATATATACTGCCAGTGCTTCATTTTCCATAGTAAAAGTATAGAGAGGATGTCCTTTCTCTTCTACCAGAAGCTTCGTTTTCACAGCTCTTTCCTGACGAATCAGTGATGCATCAACAGCCTTTTCTGCATTGGCAATTTTTTCCTCACGGGTCTCTCCGTGGAAAAGCGCAGAGTGTACATCACATAATTTCTGTACCTCTGTAATTGGCGTTCCTTCCTGAATCATTTGCTGCTCTGCCTGCATGATTTCTGAAGCATCTACATCTTTAAAATTCTGCATAAAATCCGCTCTCACCGCTTCCAGAGCTTCTCCTTTTCCCAGTCGCTTCAAATAATCCTTTAATAACTCTATTCTTTCATTCTGCATATCATCATTATACCTTTCTGTCATTCTTGTATCATTGTTATTTTACACATAATCTTCATTTTTATTATTCATTGAAAATTGTAACAGCCATTTCCAGACAGGAACCACCTCAATGCTGATTCCTTCACAGTCAAGCATTGCTTCTTCACTGTTGGTAATAAGAAGACATTCAGATTCAGGGATGAAATTGTACAATTTAACAAAAGATCTGGTCTCCCTTTCTATAACAAAGAGTTCCTAAAGGCTCATCCGGATATCGTTGTGGAAAAGAAATCTGACTCTCCTGATGAGGATAAATCCCTTGCCGATTCAAAAGCCCTGCTTCCTGTCCTGGTTGATTTCTTTCAGAAGCATCCGCTTATCGCCCCTAAGACTTTTCTTGGTGATGCTGCTTTTGACACGATTGAAATCT
>ERZ827452.309-NODE-309-length-71318-cov-5.373658_pt1 | contig 71318 bp, 62 predicted proteins | sample MGYA00519866_ERZ827452 | MGnify/ENA primary metagenome ERZ827452 (study PRJEB31778, sample SAMEA3449307) | human gut metagenome | biome: human gut; feature: human-associated habitat; material: faeces | place: United Kingdom | collected 2010/2012 ... | reverse complement strand
TCAAGCGGTTAAGACGCAGCCCTCTCAAGGCTGAATCATGGGTTCGATTCCCGTAGGGGTCACCAATTTTATTAATTCTTCTATACTGAAGTAAGAACTATTTTGGTACAGTTTATATAGCAAATTAATTTTTCCTTTAGATTTTTTCCATCAATATAGTCAATTGCATATTCCATTACTATATCTCCATTATACCCTGATTCTATAAGTTGCTTCGTTTTTTCTAAAACTTGTTTCGTGTGCTTTTCTGTTTTTTCTATTATTGGATAATGGTCTTCTAGTTCTCCTTTTGTATGTATATGCACATTGTTCAATCTTTCGGCTAATATTTCATTTAGTTTATCCTTTTTTATCATATCGTCCATCATTTCATGTCCTATATCATAGGTAAATTTTATATCTTGATTTTCGTTTAAAATGTCTATTAAATTTTCTTTCTTTAATCTTTTTATTTTTTCAAAATCATTCAAATTTTCAAGACTTAATTCTATATATTCATTATATTTATTTTCTGCTATATACTCGGTTAGTTCTGTCACATAGCAATTTGTTACTTTTTTACTTTCTTCTAATGAGTCAGCATTTATAGGGTGAAATACAATATTCACTTTTCTTCTTTGTATTTTTGATATTTCTACCGCAAAATCTAAATAGCTTTCATATTGTTCTACATTGCATAGACTTGGAGCATGCAAGTTAACTATATATCCATTGTCGCTAGCTATTTTAGTAAATTTCTTTAGGTATTCTTCTTCATCTTTTGACTTTGTTACCGCTTCAAAACCTCGTATTAGATTTTGCTTGTCGTTTTTTACTACTATATCTATAAATTCTTTTGGTGATATTTCAAAGAATTTATAATTTATGCTCAATATTGTTTTCATTCTTAATTTTCCTTTATCTACTTTAGTATTTCTATTATTTTCTCTTTTTTTCTTGCATATGATAGCATACTTTTGCAACTAAGGTGTCTGGTGATATTTTGCTTAGCACTCTTGCTATTTTTACAGTTGTTTCTGGTATTATAATAAACTTTCCACTTAAAGCTTTGTCTATGCCATATTTAGCAACTTCTTCGCTACTTAAACTTCTTAAATTAAATTTAACATCTGCAACTTTATTAAAATTTGTATTTACTGGTCCTGGGCATAATACACTAATTGAAACTTTTGATTTTTCTTTTCTTAATTCCTCTCTTATAGCTTGAGAAAGTCTTACTATATAATTTTTAGTTGCATAATATGTTGCCATTAAAGGTCCTGGCATAAAGCCTGCTATTGATGCAACATTTAATATTCTTCCACTATCATTTTGTATCATATCTTTCAAAAATAATTTTGTCAAAATATGAACAGCTTTTATATTAGTGTCTATCATTGCTAGTTCTTTTGTTAAGTCTGTGTTTTCAAATTCTCCAAACAATCCAAATCCAGCATTATTAACAAGTAAATCTATCCTCTCATATTTTTCTTTTACTTGTCTATATAATCTTTTGCATTCCTCTTCTTTAGATAAGTCTGCTACAATTATATCTATATCATTATCATTTTTTCTATTAAGTTCATTTTTCAATTCTTGTAATTTTTCTTCGCCTCGTGCAGTTATTATCAAGTCATACCCCAAGCTATTTAAATATCTTGCCATATCTCTTCCTATTCCAGAAGATGCTCCAGTAACTAATGCTCTCATATTATATTCCTTCCATTAAAAACTTATTATTTCATTATATACATCTATTGCGTATTTATCTGTCATTCCAGATATGTAATGAATAATTGCTTTTGCATAATCTTTCTTTTCTTTTAAATCATACAACTTTTTATTTGTTTCTTGATTTTCTTCTTTGCAATATGTTTGTATCCATTTTATAAATGCATCTATCAATCTAGGGTATATTCTCCTCTTCTCCTCTAATTTTTTCAAAGTATTTTCTCCATCATACACTTTATATAGAGTATTAAATATTTCTCCTAGTACTAATTTAAAATATCTATTAGCCGCTTCTACCTTTTCTGCTGTATATATATTAGCTATATAAAATTCATTTAATTTATCCAATAAATTTATTTTATCATCAGAAAATTTTAGTCCACCTTCTACGCTACTATTTTCACATAAATCTGAGATAAGCATACTGATTATATTGCTGTTGTTCATATTTTTTCCAATATTTAAAATTTTAGTTAATTCTTCTACTTGATTTTTACCCAATATTTTTACAGATAGAGAATCTTCTAAATCTCTTGCTATATATGATATTCTATCTGCAAGTTTTACTACACAACCTTCCCATGTATATGGCATATACTCGTTTGGTCTTGTGTACATCTGTAAATCTATAGCTTCATCTCTAGGAAACAACACTTTATCATTTACTTCTCCACAATGAGATATAATTCCATCTCTAACAGCATATGTCAAATTTAGATTTGTTTTGTGACCATCATGATTTTCCAATAATATTAAATTATCAACCGCATTTAATCCATTTTTTTCATGCCAAAAGCTTTCTCCTACCTCTTTTTGCATAATTTCATTTAATATTTTTTCTCCTGAATGTCCAAAAGGACTATGACCTAAATCATGCGCTATTGATATTGCTTTTGTAAGCTCTGTATTTAACCCTAAATTATTTGCTATAGTATAGCTAATAGATTCTACATAGTTTACATGTTCTATCCTTGTACAAATGTGGTCACTTACTGGTGAAAAATATACTTGTGTTTTATGCTTTAGTCTTCTATATGCTGTCGAATACAAAATTCTTGTATAGTCTCTTTCAAATTCTGTTCTAATATCTCCTTTTTTCTTGCTTAAAGGTCTTTTTCTTTTTATCATTTGCTCCCATTTAGGATTTTTTTCATTTGCTGCAACATTTTCAAACTTTTTTTCCATGCATTTTCATCCTCTCTTGCGCTTGCTTTCTATTTTCTGCTCTACACTGCAAAAAGCCTTCTTCTTATTTCAAAATTTCTTCTAACGCTTTTGCTATTTGGTCTGGACATGATGTTCCTTTTCCTGCACAGTCTATCCCTTTTAATCTCTTTATTACATCTTCTACTTTCATTCCTTCTACAAGCTTAGATATTCCTTGCAAATTTCCGTTGCATCCTCCTATTACTTTTAAGTTTTTTACAACTCCATCTTCTACTTCTAGTTCAATTTGTCTTGAACATACTCCATGTGGTGTATATGTATACTTCATTTTATTCTCCATTCCTTTCTTCTATTTCTTTTTTCGTTTTATTTTACTATCTTATTGTACTATTTTTTTCTAATAATTTCAAGAGTCGAAAAGGGACGCCCCTTTTTCGAAAATTTTTACCAAAAGGGACACCCCTTCAATCTTTTTTAAGAAAGAATGGGGGGCCCTTTGGGTTACTTTAGGTTATATTTCCTATTTATTACTATTCAATTGCCATTTTAATATTGGATAACCATTATTATATTTCCAATTACCTGATGAATCTTTCACATCATTTGTCCATTCACTACCTAATGTAGAAGCTAAATTCATTAATTCTGCTGATGTTTTTTTGTTCTTTAAAATACTTTCATATTGTTTAGTTGTACCATTATATTGGTACGTTAAATATGTTGATGCTGTATCTAAATAATAACAATTGCTTATTTTGGCATTTGTTACATTATTCCATGATAATCCATGTGTTCCCAAAATAGAACCTCTTAATTTTGTTAAATTAGTTGTATTTTCAGCTATATCTATTTCTTTTATACTTCCTATATTATAACAATTCTCACTAGTTCCATTAAGTGCATGAGATATTATTCCCCCAGCGCAACTTGTAACAACATTTATTTTTCCTGTATTGTAGCAATTTATTACTTTTCCCGACCCATTATACATTGCTATTCCCCCTACATACATAAATCCTACACTTTGTTCGATTGTTACATTGCTATAACACTTATTAACAACTCCATATGCATGTCTAACTATTCCACCTACGGCAAAATCTTTTTTTGAAGATGATGTACTTAAAATTGTACCAGATGCAGAACATTCTTCTACTTTTCCATAGCAATCATTTACTAATCCCCCTATTCCTCTTGTTCCTTCAGTTTTATTATCATAATATATATTTCTTAAATTTACTTTTTTTACAGTTCCTATTGAATCTAGAGTTCCTATAAATCCAAAGTTAGCTATTTTTTCTTCTTCAATATACACATTTTTAATAGAATAATAATCTCCATTTAACATTCCTGCAAATTTATTTATTGGTACCCACTGATTATTTACGTTTCCTTGCAAATCTATATTTGCTATTTGTAATATAGTTTCTCCACTAAATGTGTTTCCTTCATTTGCAATTGTTGCTAATTTCTTTAAATTTTCTGCTGTTCCTATTGTGTAGTTTTTTATTCCTTCTTGATTTGCCTGTTTTACTTTATTGGTTGTACTTGTTACTTTTAACTTTAATGTATAGTCATTGTAAAATTCTAAATTTACTAAATTGCTTAATTTGTCTAAACTTAATGTTTCTGTATATGTTTTGCTATTTATATTTTTATTATAAATTACTATATCTCCTAATTTTAGTTCTACCTTTTGAATGCTACTTCCTAGTGCTGTTGCTCCTATTTCTATTGTCGTTCCTTCTGTTATTTTATTATTACTTACTTGCACTGTTGCTGTTACATTTTCTTCCCATATTGCATACAATGTTGTATTTTCTTTTATCGTTATATTATCTCCATTATTATAGCTTGTTCCTGTTCCATCTTGATTTCTATTCCAACTTACAAAATTAAATCCTTCTTTTGTATATGTATTTTCTGGCAATTTAATTTCTGTATTTTTTTCTACCTCTTGATTTTCCATCGTTCCTTGTGCAGTATTTGCATTAAAAGAAATTGTTACTATATCTTTACTCCATATTGCATATAAAGTCACATCTTTTTCTGGTCTATACTTACTACCTGCAGAATATATTGTTTCTCCTAATGATTTCTGCTCGCTCCATCCTACAAAATGATAATTTTCTTTTGTAAAATTATTTTCCTTTAATGTTACGCTAAATCCTGCTCGTACTTCTTGCTCGTCTAAGTTTCCAGTTCCTTCGTTTGAGTCATACTTTACTATATATTTTTTTCCTATTTTCTTGAAAGAGTCACGTATGCTGGCTGTTTGATTTTGATTATCTATATCTATTATTATTTCGTAATCATCTTTTGTATCTACTAATAATATACTGTTATCTTCTATATTTGCCTGTTCTGCTAAACTGTCATCACACATTAAAGCATCTTTTACCCAGTCTTTATTTTTAATTCTTACTTGCAGACTTTGTATAAATGCTTCTTCTTTTGCTGTTGTTACTCTTCCGTGTTTGCTCATCTAATATATCCAAGTTTAATTCTTCAAAATATGCAGCTTTTTTATACTCTTCTCTTGCTCTTGTCGCTTTAGTTATTAGTCCGTTTTCTCCTACTGTTAAATTAATTGTTACACCAACTAGTATTATTAATACAATTATGGTTATTACTAATGATATTAATGTTATCCCTCTTTTACTTTTCATTTGTTTCCTCCGTTTAAAATTATTATGACATTTTTGTCATACTTTAATTTTTAATATTATGAAATAATTATTTTTATATATAAGGAGGTTTTTTATGATTCGTGAAAATAGAATTAAAAATCATATAACTCAAGAAGAACTTGCTGAAAAATTAGACATAAGTTGGCGACAATTACAGCGTTTAGAAAATAATGAAGAAAACACTACTGTTAAAACTTTAAAAAAATCATAAAAGTTTTAAATATTCCTGATGATGAAATTTTAAATTATATAAAAAGAAATTAATATCAATATTGTAAATCTGTTTTGGAGGATTTTATGCACAAAATTAATCAATATAATGATAATCTTAATATAATTGGCACACGAATTAAGGAAATACGAAAAGATCAAAAACTTTCTCAAGAATATTTATGTGCAAGAATGCAAACTTTAGGTTACAAAATTAGCCGCTCTGACATATCTAAAATTGAAAACAACAAAAAATTTATATCTGATTTTGAGGTCCTTGGTTTTGCAAAATGTTTAAAAACTTCTGTTAGTAATTTGTATAAAGGACTTGAATAAAATTAGAAATTTATTTTATAGTGCCAAGAACTCCGTCCTATTGTCAATAACTCTGTTTCAATTGACAAAAAGAAAGACCATCTTTTCCAAATTTTTTTCATAAAAGGGACACCCCTTCAATCTTTTTAAGAAAGAAGGGGTGTCCCTTTTAATAAATTTTTTCGAAAAAGGGGCGTCCCTTTTAACTAAATATTTTGTCAAATTCGTCTCCGTCAATTTTTTCTTTTTCTAGAAGAACTCCGGCTACTGCATGTAATTTGTCTATATTTGCTCTTAATATTTCTTCTGCTGTCTTGTAACCTTTGTCTACTATTTTCTTTACTTCTTCATCTACTATTGCTGCTGTTTCTTCAGAATATTCTTTAGATTGAGCAAAGTCTCTTCCTAAGAATACTTCTTCTTGGCCTGAGCCTAGCATTATTGTTCCTAATCTATCACTCATACCATATTTTGTAACCATATTTCTTGCAATTTTTGTTGCTCTTTCTATATCGTTACTAGCTCCTGTTGAAACATCGTTTAATATTAGTTTTTCTGCTACTCTTCCTCCTAGTAGTGATACTATATTTTCTTCCATTTCTGTCTTAGACATAAAGTTTTTATCTTCTGTTGGACGATACATTGTATATCCTCCTGCCATTCCTCTTGGAACTATAGATATTTGATGTACTGGGTCTTGTGTTGGTAAAAATCTACTTACTACAGCATGACCTGCTTCATGATATGCAACTAATTTGTTTTCTTTTTCGCTTCTTACTCTTGTTCTCTTTTCTGGTCCCATTGTTACTTTTATCATTGCATCTTCAATTTCTTTCATTCCTATTTCTGGTATATTACGTCTTGCTGCTAATAATGCTGCTTCGTTTAATACGTTTTCTAGGTCTGCACCTGCAAATCCTGATGTATTTTTAGCAATTACCTTTAAGTCTACATCTGGTGCTAATCTTTTCTTTCTGCTATGAACTTCTAGAATTTGCTCTCTTGCTTTTACATCTGGTGAGCCTACCATTATTTGTCTATCAAATCTTCCTGCTCTTAATAGAGCTTTATCTAATACATCTGGTCTGTTTGTTGCAGCTAAAACTATAACACCTTCGTTTTCTGCAAATCCATCCATTTCTACTAACAATTGATTTAATGTTTGTTCTCTTTCGTCATGTCCTCCACCAAGTCCAGCTCCTCTTTGACGTCCTACTGCGTCTATCTCGTCTATGAATATTATACATGGAGCTTTTCTTTTTGCTTCTTCAAACAAATCTCTAACTCTTGATGCACCAACACCAACAAACATTTCAACAAAGTCTGAACCACTTATTATAAAGAATGGTACTCCTGCTTCTCCTGCAACAGCTTTTGCTAAAAGCGTTTTTCCTGTTCCTGGAGGTCCTACTAATAGCACTCCTTTTGGAATTCTTGCTCCCATTTCTGTAAATTTTCTTGGGTTCTTTAAGAATTCTACAATTTCTTCTAGTTCTTCTTTTTCTTCATCTACACCGGCTACATCATTAAATGTAATTTTGGCTTTGTCTTGTGGATTAAGCATTCTTGCTTTGCTTTTTCCAAATGACATTGTTTTGTTTCCACCATTTTGATTTCCATTCATTATAAATAACCAGAAAATTATAAATATAATTAATATTCCAAATGGTGTTAATAAGCTTAAACCTATCATTATAATAGATTCAGATTTTTCTGTTACTACTATGCTTTCTGTTTTCATAGCATCGCTTAAGTTTTCCATTAAGTTGTCTATACTTGGTATATTTACAACCTTTGGTACATTCTCATTTTTTAATACTACTTCTGCTTTGCTTCCATCTGAAGAAATTTCTATTTCTTTTACCTCTCCAGCTTCTATTTTAGATATTAATTGTGAATAAGCAAGCTTATTATTTTTAACGTCTAAAATTGTTGTAAGTAGCACTATGAATATTATTAAGATAATCATCCATATTGCTAATGTTTTTATACTATTTTTCAAAATGTTCTCCTCCTTTGTAATCTGGAAATTAGAGGTTAGAAATCTTATATATACTCTAATCTGCCATATTCAAATTATTTTTCTATTCTTATATAACACATAAATCTATTTAATTCAAGTGTTTTTTATATGACTTTTTCTTTACAAAATTGTCTGTTTAAAAAAGCTCTTACGGAAAGTCGTTTAAGACTATATTTGTTTTATAAAAAAAATTTTTCCTTTTTTTACTAAAACTTTTATATTTTTATTTGGTGTTAAAAATTTATTTCCAATATTATTATTGCAAAGTTTTACTATATCTTCTATATGTACTTGCTCTATGTTTTGAGCTGTTCCAAGCACTTTATTAATAGTATATAGTATTAATCTGTTTTTTATTACTAAATTTAAATTATTAAACTTTTTTAGGTCTAAAATTACAGTACTATTTTCTTGTAAGCCTCTATTCCCTAACTGTTCTTTAATGCAAATGTTTTTATATTCTTTTATTACATTTTCTTCTATGTATTTATTTTCATTTGTAGCTATTTTAGATAATCTATTTATGCTTGTAATAATATTTGGATTAAATTCCTTTTGGATATATGGAATTAGCAAATTTCTTACCTTATTTCTAGTGTAAATATTTTCTTTGTTAGTTTTATCTAACTTAGCATCTAAGTTTTCTTTTTCACAATATTCTTCTATTTCTGTTCTAGTACATTCTATTAATGGTCTTATAAATTTATAATCTCTGATTGGCTCTATTCCTTTTAGTCCAGATGTTCCTGCACCTCTAATAATATTCATTAATACTGTTTCTGCATTATCATTTGCAGTATGTGCTGTTGCAATTTTATTTGAATTTGTCTTTACTAACACTTCTTCAAAAAATGAATACCTTAAGTTTCTCCCAGCTTCTTCTGTTCCAACTTTTTGCTCTCCTGCCATCTTTTGAACATCTGCTTTCTTTACATAGCAATCTATATTATTCTTTTCGCAAAATTCTTGTACGTATTTTGTTTCTTCATCTGCTTCTTTTCTTATCATATGGTTTATGTGTGCAACTGTTATTCCAAAGTCTAGGTTTGTTTCTTTTCTTATATTTATAAGTACATTTAATAAAGTCATTGAATCTGGTCCTCCAGACACACCAACAACTATATTATCTCCATTTTTAATTAAATCATACTTTGTAATTGTATTCCATACTTTTTGTTGTAGCATCTTCTTCTCCTTTTAACTACTATAATTATTATACATTTGAGGTTAGAAATTTAAATTTATTCTAATTTCTAACCTCTTTTTCTTATTCTCTATATCTTTCTATATTTGCAAATTTTGTATAATTTCCTAACCATAATAGCTCTACTGTTCCTGTTGAACCTGCACGGTGCTTTGCAAGTATTACCTCTGCTATATTTTTCTTTTCACTGTCTTCGTTATAATAGTCATCTCTGTATAAAAACATTACGATATCGGCATCTTGCTCTATAGCTCCAGATTCACGAAGGTCAGAAAGCATTGGTCTATGGTCTGGACGTTGCTCTACAGCTCTTGATAGCTGTGATAAAGCAACTACTGGTACATTTATTTCCTTTGCTAATATTTTTAAAGAACGACTTATTTCTGATATTTCTTGTTCACGTGATGCTCCTCTTTTACCTGATCCTTGTATTAGTTGCAAGTAATCTATAACCACAAGTCCTATATTTTTTTCTAATTTTAACTTTCTACATTTAGCTCTTATTTCCATTATAGATATACCAGGAGTATCGTCTATAAATATGTTAGATTCAGAAAGTAAGCCTGAGGCATCTGCAAGTTTTGCCCAGTCTTCATCATCTATTTTACCTGTTCTTACTTTATTACTATCTACCATTGCCTCACTACATAGAATTCTGTTTGCCATTTGTTCTTTAGACATCTCTAAGCTAAATATTGCAACTGGTGTATTTCCTCTTGTTGCTGCATATGTTGCTATGTTTAATGCAAATGCAGATTTTCCCATGGCAGGTCTTGCAGCTACTAATATAAGCTCTGAACCATGAAGTCCTGCTGTTTTATAGTCTAGGTCCGCAAATCCAGTAGGAACACCTGTTATATGTTGTTTTTGATTATATAATTGTTCTAATTGTGTAAATGTGTCTACTAATATATCTTTTATAGATGAATATCCTTTTTGATTTTTAGATTGTATTGTATCAAAAATTTTCTTTTCTGCTTGGTCCATTAAAAATTCTACATCTTGTGTTTCATCGTATCCAAGTTTTATAATATCATTTGCAGTTTTTATTAAATTACGAAGCAATGATTTTTCTTCTACAATTTTTATGTATTTATCAACATTTGCTGTTGTAGGCACTTTGTCTGGAAGTTCAGCCAAATATTCTAGTCCACCAACAGCTTCTAGTTGTCCCATAGATGCTAGCTCTGACTTTAATGTAATAATGTCTATAGGTTCAGCTCTATTATACAAATTCAAAATTGCACTATATATAATTTTATTATCTTCTCTATAAAAATCGTCCTCTTTTAGTACTTCTAGAGCATTTATGATAGCATCTTTATCTGTAAGCATACTGCCTATAACCGCTTGTTCAGCCTCTGTGTCATGTGGTGGTACCTTTCCTAGTTCCATTTTTTTACTTCCTTTCTAATCAACAACCTGTACTTTTAATTTTGCTGTTACTCCTTCATATAGTTTAATGTCTACATTTACTGTTCCTAATGTTTTTATTGTTTCTGTTAAAATTATCTTCTTTTTCTCGATTTCTATTCCATGTTGTGCTTTTAAGTTTTCTGCTATTTCTTTAGAGGTTACTCCGCCAAATATTTTTCCATTTTCTCCTGCTTTTACTTTTATTTGTACAGTTAGCCCTTTTAATTTATCTGCTATTTTTATTGCTTCTTCTTTTTGTAAGTCTTTTCTATATTGATTTGAATCTTGTTTTGATTTTAAGTTTGTTAAATTTCCTGCATTTGCTTCAACAGCTAATTTTTTTGGAAATAAATAATTCCTTGCATATCCATCATTGGCATTTATAACTTGGTCTTTTTTTCCGACCCCTTTTATATCTTGTAATAAAATAACTTTCATCTTATTTACCTCCTTTTTATTCTACTATATTTTACTCTAAAAAGTCGTTATTTTCAAGGTGTTTTGGATAAAATCTTTAAGGACATTTGGGGACGGGTCACTTTTGTCCGATACATAAAATAGTTTTTTGTTGTAAATTCCTTTATATAAAAAAGAAACATATCATTTTTATCTACTGATATGTTTCTTTTATGTAAAGGACAAAAGTGACCCGTCCCCAAATGTCCGTTTAACTTAAAATTTCTTCAAAATACTCATTTATTTTGTTTATTAGTTCTTGTTTTACCTCTTGTAAGCTCATTCCCTCTACTTGTGCACCAGCTAGTGTTATATGACCGCCACCACCAAGTTTTTCTAATATTACTTGCACATTTATATCACCTATTGAACGTCCACTTATGCAAACCTTGTCTCCCAAATTTCCTATTACAAAAGATGCTGTTATTTCATTTATAGTTAATAATTCGTCTGCTGCTTTAGCACAAATAACATTACTATTTGTATCATTTTCTTCATATGTTGAAATTCCTATAGTATTATTTATTATTTCTGCTCTAGAAACAATATCTGATATTTTATGATATGTTTCTAAATCACTTTGAAACCATTTTTTTACTTTGATAATGTCTATTCCAAATTTTCTTAAAAATGCTGCTGCTTCGAATGTTCTTACACCTGTTTTAAATGTAAAGTTCTTTGTATCCATCATAATCCCTGCATATAAGCCTTCTGTTTCTAGTGTTGTTAATTCTATATTTTTTTCAGAATATTCTATAAGCTCTGTAACTAATTCTGATGCAGATGAAGCATACACCTCATGGAAAGTAAGAATTGCGTTTTCTATAAAATCTGTACTTCTTCTATGATGGTCTATAATAACTATTTTGTTTGTTTTACTTAATAATTCTGGTACCTCTACATAGCTTGTTTTGTGAGTATCTACAACAACAAGTAATGATTCAGTATTAATTAATTCTAGTGCTTTATCTTTTCTTATTATGCATTGTCTGTATTCTTCCTCTTGTTTTGCTGCTTCTATAAAACTATCTAAGCTCGTTCCAAAAGTTTCGTTTACAACATATGCATCTTTTCCTATTGTTTTAGCTATACGGTAAACACCAAATCCAGCTCCCATAGCATCCATATCACTATTAGAATGTCCCATTATAATTACATTAGACGCTTCTTGCATTAACTCTTCTAATGCATGTGATACTATTCTTGCTTTGACCTTAGTCCTTTTTTCCATTTCTTGGGTTCTTCCACCAAAGAATGTGTATTTCCCATTTTTTCTAATAATTGCTTGGTCTCCACCTCTACCTAAAGCTATGTCTATTGTTGCTTGAGATGTCTTATATTTTTCGTAATTTGAATTTCCTTCATTCGAAATTGCTATACTTAATGTTGTCTGTATTTTTCCTGGTATACTAATTTCTTTTATCTCATCCAATATGCTAAATTTTTCATCTTCTAGTTTTTTCAAATTTTCTTGTTCTAGTATAACAACAAAAGTATCTCTGTCTGATTTTACTATTAAGCCTTTATATTGGCTTGCCCAATCATATAGTTTTTTCTCTATTGTTGCTGTAATTATTGGTCTATCTTCTGCAGATATTCTTTGCATTATTTCTTCATAATTATCTATCATTATTGTTCCTATACATATTCTAGAATTGTTGTATTTTTCTAAAAGATGTATATTTTGAGTGTTATCAACAAAATATAGTGTTGCCATATATTCATTTTCTTTTTTATTGTCTTTCCCCTTTGATTTTACATACTCTCCAAATATCTCATATATTTTATCTCCGATTACAACTTGTTTATTAATTAGCTCTTTTAGCTCTTGCTTGTTTTCTTCTCTACTATTTTGTATCTCTAGTTTTAACTCTTTTACTATATCATTTAAATATGTGTTTATATCTATATTAGCAAATTCTTGAATAAATTTTGAACTTTTCCATACTACATTTCCATTTGTTTCTATTACTATTAGTGGAAATGGAGAATTTATTAAAGTACTTTTTGCTGCATTGTCTACAGTTAAAGTTAAATCTCTTATATGTTCTGAAAGTTCTGTTTTTCTTTTATTATTTGTCCAATATGCATATATTACAATAAGCACAAATATTAATATTGCTGGCATTATAAAGTGAACCTCATAAAAGCACAATGCTATTAGCAATATTGCTATTATTACTAAATATATTTTAGTCTTTGATACTAGTTTATCAAACACTCTTATATTATTGTTTTTAGGCATAAATTTCTCCTTTTTATTTCTTTTATATCACATCTTATTTTACTCTTTTTTGCCTATTTTGTCAAATTTGAAAGCTAGTTTGAAATTTTTTTTATAATGTTATCACATTTTAAAGCCACATCATTTTCTATATTTTTTGTTAATTTTCTATCTTCCATTAAGATATTTCCATCTACAATTGTTGTACATACATTGCTTCCTTTTACATTATAAACAATCTCTGAGATTATATTATTTACTGGTTTAGTAAGTACTGTATCTAAGTCTAGTATAATTATATCTGCTCTTTTACCTATTTCTATACTACCAACTTTATCTTCTAAACCTAAAGTTTTTGCTCCATTTATAGTTGCCATTTTTAAAACCTCATAGGCTGGCAAAAGCTTTGGATTTTCTGTAACACCTTTTTGTAATAATGCTGTATATTTCATTGCTTCAAATAGGTCTAAATTGCTTCCACTTCCTTGCCCATCCGTTCCTATAGAAACATTTATGCCATCTTCTATCATTTTGCTTATTTTTGCAATTCCACAACCTAATTTTAAATTACTTACTGGGCAATGAGCTACGCTAATATCCATACTTTTTAAATTTTCTATATCTTCATTTTCTAGTTTTACACAGTGTGCTAATATAGTTTTTACATTTTTAAATTCTTGTAATAATACTTGCATAGGCTCTTTATTATAATTATTTTTTATATCTTCTACTTCTTTTTGGTTTTCACAAAAATGCATATGAATATGTAAATTGTTTTTCTTCGCAAATTCAATACACTTTTGCACATATTGTAAAGAAGATGTGTATAATCCATGTATTCCAACATTAAAAGTTAGCTTTGAATTTTTATTTTTGTATTTGTCTATTAGTCTTTGTAATTCTTGTAATCTTTTTTCTCCTGCTTCTACTCCATCTATATCTTGCAGTGTTCTAGTAGTTTGCAAACGAATTCCTGTTTCTTCCATTGCTTTTATTATTTCATCAGTCATAAAATACATGTCATTTATTGTTGTACAACCTGTTTTTATCATCTCTATAAATGATAAATATGATGCATAATAAATATCTTGTTCTTGCAATTTATCTTCCATTGGCCAAATTTTGTCATTTAACCATTCTTGAAGATTATACCCATCTAATGTTTCTCTAAATATACTCATAGGTATATGTGCATGTGTATTTATTAGACCTGGCATTACAACCTTTTTCTTTGCATCTATTATTTTTATATTTTCATCTAGTTCTTTTAAGTTTTTACCGATATTTTTTATTTGTCCATCTTCTACATATATATCTATTTGTTCTTCTACTTGTTTTCTTGTTTCATCCATTGATATTAGTGTTGCATTTTTTATTCCTAATTTCATTCTAAATCACATTCCTTTCATTTTTATTATTTTCTCTATTTCTACTTATATAATACATTACATCATATTAGTTTTCAATGTTTTTTTAGAATATAATTGATTTCATAGTTATAATAAAATAAATATAAGATTATTCTTTTATTATAACTATGCTACTTTTAAAATAGAAATTAAATGAGTTAGAAATATTTACTTTTCTAACTCATTTAACTTCTATTTTTCAAAAGATAATATAAAATCTGTATTTTCTTGTAATCTCATTACAAAGTTCTTTTCTCTTTTTTCTGCTACTGAACTATATCCATCTTTATAAGGTACATTTATAACATAATTTTGACCTTGCTCTTGTATAGTTATCTTCCCTAGCACATTATATTCAAAAAATGTTTCCTTTGCATAATTTTCAAATTGTTCTAATGTTGCAAAATTTGAACTTTTAAATTGAGAATCTAACAAGTTATATACACTCTCATATTCTTTATCATCAATTAGTTGATATACTCTTTTAATATTCTCTTCTACTTTCTCTGTTGGGCTTAATGCTAAATATTTGTTTAAATATTCTTCATTTTCCTTATTATCTTCTTGTATTTCTATTGTATAATCTGTATATTTATATTCTTTAATTATATATGTTTTACCATATGTATCTACTATTGTATATTGCGTGCTATTGTCACTTGCCTTTACACTACTTTCTACTATTGCTGTGTCTGATAATTTTTCTTTATTATTTTCTATATATTCTTTATATTTATTTATGTCATTACCAAATTTTTGCGATTTATAGCCTTTTTCTAATATTGTAAATGCTACTTCTGGTTTTGTTAATTCTAGTTGCAAATAACTATAGAAATACTTACTCATTACTTGCTCATTTGATAAATCTTTATCTTCTATTTTATTATAGTCATTGCTTTTTATTTCTATACTTTGTAGATACTTTGTATCTACATTATTTTCTTTAGCATTTTTATATTCTGTTTCTGTAGATTTTCTTATATTATAAGATTTAGTAATATAATCAACATTTATTACAAAATATACATTCTTATCATCTAATGTTGTTTCTACAAAATATGTTGTATCATTTATTCTTTCTATTTTATAGATTTGTTCAATTTTAAGATAATATACCTCGTCAAACTTTTCCGTTTTTTCTTCTTTTTCTAATATTGCCGCTAATTTTTCTTCATTTGATTCATTACTATATTCTATATAATTTTCTATACATTTTTGAATTATAACATATCCTTTATACGATGTTTCTTCACGAATGTCTAGTATATCTTCATTTGAAACTTCAGAATCAAGATTTCTTATTTCTTCATCTTTTAATTTTGGAAGTAATATGACTATTGACAATGTTGTAATTATTATCAATATTATTAGTAGTATTATTAATATTTTCATTTTTTTCATTCTTAATACCGCTTCTTTCCAAGGATGTTTTTGCATTCCTTTTTTATAAAATTTTTAAGATTGTAATGTTTTGGGCGATTGCTAATCGCCCTTATTATATTATTCTTTATACATATATATTATTCTGGAATTAGCTCTACTACACCAATTATACCTCTAAATGCTCCTGGGAAAATGTGCTCTGAAACATTTGAAGTTATATTTCCATTCCATACGCCTGTATGAACATGTCCTGCTAAAACACTCTTAACTTTTGTATTGTTTGAATATATATAATCATTTAATAGAGAATTCATACTACTATTGTTTCCAATAATCCATTTGTAACTATTGTTTGCCCAATAGTAAACTTGATTATTATGCACACTTCTGCACCATTGTTCTAGTCCTGATGCATCTGTTTGAGAAGCAATTGGAACATGTGATGCTAATATTACAGAACCTGTTGCACTTTTTATTAATGATTGTGCTTTTGTTGTATCCACACTTGCGTTAGCTGACCAGTTTAGTCCTACAATTCTTACTCCACCTAAATCTATATATTTAGAATCTGAGTTCCCATCTAAACTACTATGTTTAGATAGTGCATATGAAACATCATGATTTGTTCTTCCTGTCCATGCATCATGGTCATCTGTAGAACCTCTTATATACATTTTCTTTATACTAGACTTCAACTTTTTATATCCGTCAGATAACACTTTATAGTTATTATCACTATAATAATCCATAAGGTCTCCTCCAAATATAACTGCATCAAAGTTGTTGTTATTTATATAGTCTATTATTTGTGGCCATAAATCTTCACTATGTACCGTTTTGTCATCAGTAACCATCATATTATATCTACTAGCAATTTCACTTTCTGAACTAGTAACATCAGAACCCCTATTAGTATAATCTGCTACTATATGTGCATCACTTACCCATGCAATTTTTTTACTGCTACTTAAATTTGGTATTTTTATTGTTACCTTATCTTCAGCAAATGAATATGTTGGTACCTCTTTTTTATCTCCATCTGGATATGATGTTATAAGTACACTTCCATTTTTCATATTATTTGTAATTCTTGAAAGGCTTACCCAGCCATTTTTAGCTGAATTTACTGTACCTGGGTTAGATACATATACTTGGTTTACTCCATCTTTATTTCTAAAGTCTAACAATACCATGTAATGTCCTGTGCTGCTTGTCCATTCTCCTTTTACATTTACTATTATTGGTCTTCCTGATTGTAAATGTGTTATTATTTCTTTTTCTGTAAGAGGTCTGTATGGTCTTTCACTTTCTATTCCATGATTTTTTAATATTTCTTGTAGATTTTTTGTTACTCCACCAACTTCTACTCTAATAGTTTCTGGAGTAACATCTTGACCATAGCCTTTTAGAATAATTGCTATAGAAGTTATGCTACATCCGCTACTTTTCATTGTTCCATCTGCAAATTTATGGTCTGACCATGAAGCGCCAGAGTCTTGTTTATATGCTGGATATGTATGTCCATTAACTGTATATCCATCTACATTTTCTGTTCCTTGTTCTCCTGGGGCAAATTGAATTCCTAGCATTTCATACATTTTCTTTACATATGATGTAACATTTCTTACCCAATCGTCACCTTGTGTAGGATATTTTGTTGTATTTGGGCAATATGTATAACCTATATCTTTAATGGTTATCTTTCCTTGAGAAAAATAAATACTACCTTTTGCCATATTTCTCATTACTGTTTCTACATTTTCTTGTGGACTTGCATATGTTTTTCCTAAATTCCAACTTAACCAGTTATTGTGGTCTTTTACATATGATGTATTAGCTGTACCTATATTGGTTTCTATATGTCCAAATGCTAATACAAATATTGCATTTACTTTATATTGGTCTTGACATGATATTAATGTATCCACTAGACTTAATGCATTTTTTCTTTCATTTCCAGAAAATACAGCTGTTATTATTGCTATTAATTCATCTCTTGTTGGTGCTCGTAAAGCTCCTTCTTCATCTGTTTTTACTATTATATCATCTATATTTAAGTCCTTGTATTCTTCATCTGATATCGGTTCATCAAAATCTTTTAGTAAGTTTTCTATATCTGGCTCATTTTCTGGAAGCGTCATTAAATATTGCATATGCTCAATTAGTCCATCCATCTTGTTTTTGTACTGACTAGTTGCATCATCTTCTGCACTTGCGTTTTCATCCCCTTGAGCTCCTTGTCCCATTAAATTATATAGCATTTGCTCTCCACTTCTTAAAAATGGATATGGTTCTGCTTCAACATTACTTCCTGGTAATTTGTATGTTACGTTTTTCCCTGATTTATCAAATACAGCTTTTTTAGCACATTCTATTGCTTTTTTTACATGATCATAACAGTCATCTGCATTTTCACATTTTCCTGTAGAATTTCTTAATAATCCTAAAAATTGTTTTGATTTCTCTAGAGATTTTTTTTCTACAGCTGGCTTATACTTTGTAACCGTTACTTTTGTCTCTGTTGTGGTCGTTTTAGATACCATAAATGTTCCTGTCCAACGCTCTTGAGTATATATAGTTTCGGTTCCCCCATATGCACTTTCAACTTCTCTTGATCCACCTGGGTCATGGTTTGGAAGTACTGATGGTAATGAATATTTTTGTGTTGTTGGTCCACTTGTTGTGGTTGTTTCATCTATAGTTTTTGCATAATCATAACTTTTATAGAAACTCCATGTATTTATAAATTCCTTATTCAAATTCGGTACCATTGTTGTCGTTATTATTTCTGTTTTCATTTTTTTAATTTCATCTGATGTTTTTGAAGCACCAGAAGTTGAACTTCCACTTGTATTTTCATATGACTCATACTTTTTTTCTTCTAATATTGTTACATGTTCCTCTGTTGTATCATCTTGTACAGCAAGTATTATTTGCGTTTCTCTAGCTAACATTGCCACATGATACACAAATTCTGGATTTCTTGTAATTAAGCATAAATCTATCAAAAATTCATATGGCATTGTATATGCATTTATCTCTGTTTTATAGTCAATTGGAATTATCTTTTCTATTTCTACTTCTGTTGAATCTGCTGTAAATAATGAATTTATTATATTACTTTGATCTGTTTCTTTGGTTTCTATTGTTTTAACTTGTGCAATCTTTAATTCTCCAGTATCCTCGTCTATTGTATATCTATATCTTATTTTTTTACTCTTTTTATCTACTAACTCCTGGAATTCTTCTGGTGAAACATACTGCATTTTTACATAGTCTGTCCCATTTACTGTAGTTACCTCTTCGTCATCATTTGTTCCTACATCTAAATCTATACTTATTAAACCTTTTTGTTTTGTTCTAAGTATGTAGACAGCTCCATCTATCCAATCGTCTTTACTTTCATTTTCATCAACTAATGCTAACCCTCTTCTACGGTGTGTGCTTTGTGTTATCAAATCTGCTTTTATAAACTCTTTTATATATTTTTCTATGCTTTTCTTTTGCTCTTTGTAACTATCATCTGTTAGTATTTTTTCTATCAAATCTTTTTCTGTTAATTTTTTGTCTTCTTCTAAAATATCTGCATCTCCTAAAAGCCCTAAATCACTTAAAGATACTCCTAATTCTGATAACTGCCTAATATGTTCGTCAACTACACTTATCTTTACTGTTTCTTCCTGACCGTGTTTCTTCATTCGTGACTGTGGTTTCTACTTTCTCATCCAGTTTTATCCAGTAATCATCTCGTATCCATTTCCAAAATTTAACAAGAGCTGTACCTACATTAGAAAGAATTTCCATAACTTTGTCTCTAATAGCTGTAAATATTGAAAGCACTGCCGTAGCTATTACAACAACTATTAAAATAATTACTAGCGCTGGGGTCATTTTTATTAATAACTTTTTTGCTATTTTTTTAGCTACCGTATTTTTATTTTTGCTATTTTCTTCGTCCACTTTAGCTCACCTTCTTCCATTTTTAGTATGTTTATATTTCTACTTCTATTTTTAGTCTATCTGTAGTATTTTCTTGTTCATACTTATCTTTATCCTCTACAATATCTGTAAAAATTACTTTTTTGGTTATACTACTTGAATTATAGTTTTTGTTGAATTTCATCGATATTGTTTTTGCTCCGTATGAGGTTATTTGTAATAAACTATCTGCAATCTCATTAATAGCTATAGTATTTTTTATTTTGCTATTATCCATTATATATATTTTTCTGCTTGATGACATTGTATCTAATAATACTGTTTTATCTGTATAATTTTCTGCCTTTATTTCATAAATTTCATAATCTTTATAAAGTTCTTGTTTTAAAACGGTTATTTTTATTCCATTCTTTTCTGTGCTTTTATTTATTTCTTTTACTTTTATTAAACTATTTATACTTAATTTTTGCGAATCTTTATCTACTGTAATATAATCTCCATAATTTTGACTTGAAGATACATTTCCTGTAGATATACTATCTTCATAAAATGTTACTATATATGTATTTGTTTTAGATGAATTTTTATAATTTTCTATATCTATAGTTTTTTTTGTCTTAAAAATCAAATTATAATAATTGTCTATAAACTCTTGCTCTGTTGGAAATAATGTATTCTTACATTCATCTGTTAGTAAGTCATATGCTTTTTTTGTATCTTCATTATTACATGCTTGTACAAAATTTTCTATGATATTTACATTTGTTTTTGTTTTTTCTTCGCTTACTACTTCTCCAGTTCTACTTGATGTTGTTGGCAATTTTTGGTAGTTTTGAACTGGCGATACATTATTATTTGCTTTTTTTTGGTTTTCTTCTTTTGCTACTTGATTTAATACTTGTATAATAGCAAAAATGAAGACAACTCCTAATGCTATTATAATAATTTTCTTTCTGTTTTGATTCCACATTCTTATAATTTTATTCATTAGTTGTTGTCCTCCATTTATATATAATTTTTAAACTTATTTTTTAGTTTTTCTTGATGTTGACTTTTTCTTTCCTGATGATGTTCCTGTTGTTGCTTTACTTGCTGCTCCACTATCTGTTTTTTGGTTTTAAGTTATGTTGTTGTCCAACTTGCGCTTTCATTACATTTAATGTATGTTCCGCACTATTTCTAGCTGATTTTTCATCCATTCCTCTCTTATCCATAAACTCTTGTGTAAGGTCTTGAATTTTAGCCTTATATTGTTTTTCATCACCTAATTCTTTAGAAGTTATTTTTCTTTCTTTAGCTAATCTAGCTATTTTAGCAGCTTGCTTACTATCTACATATTTTTCTGCTTTTTTAGCTCTGTAAATTTCAGCAGTATCTGTTAAACCTTCTTGTACATAATCTTTCATAGATTCTTTTTCTTGTTTAATTTCTTCTTTTGTAGGAGCTTTTCCATCATTTGCTGCAGCCATCTTATCTCTTATGTATTGGTCAACTTTGTCATCATTCTTAAATTTATTCCATCTTGCCTCATCTTCTCTTTCAGTCGTTTGATTTGCTATATCTAGTATTCTTCTTCCGTTCTCTTTTACATTGCCTGCAAATCTTGCTGCATTTCCTGCAGTATTTATTGCTGAATTTCCTAACCTTCCACCTGCTGTTTTACCAGCTGTCATTCCTGCTAAAACTCCTGTCATTCCTTTACCAGATGCAAGTCCAACTCCCATACCTAAAGCCATTCCGGAAGCAGTAAATACCGCTCTCGTAGCTGTTTTGGCTGTGCTTTTTGCTACGCCTTTTATTGCTCTTTTAGCAATATTACCAGTTCCTCCATAGGCATTTATAACATTTTTTGCTCCTTGTCTGAAGCCTACTTTTGAGCGTTTTTTTGTATTTTCATCTTCACTTGAGCTATCTGTACTATTATCTATTTTTGTACCATCTGGTGCAAATTCTTCTACATCTTCATCAGAAAGTCTTTGTGGTGCTTCTTCTTCATCATCTAATGGCATTTCTTTGTAATCTACATCTATTGGATCATTCTCTGTTGGTCCTGGCAAACCTTGAGGGCCTGGTAGTCCTTGAGGTTCTGCATCCATTTCTTTATAATCTGCATCTATTGGTCCATCATTTCCACCGTTTCCATCAAATCTAGTTTTAGGTGCATCTTCTTTATTATCTTCTCCTGCACTTCCATAGCCATCTGGAGCTCCATCTATTCCATCTATTCCATGAGTTTTTTGGAATCTTGGTTGCTTTTCTTCTGAACCTGCGCTAGGTGCTCCTGCTCCACCTTTTCCACCAGAAGATTTTCCTCCACCTAATTTAGAAGCTATTGTTCCTGCTGTAAATCCTGTAAGTGCTCCCATAGTTCCTAATGGTGCTCTATCAAATCCAAACATTTTCTTTAATATTTTTTCTGCTGGTAAAATAAATGCTATTGCAGCTAAAGCATATATTATGTTAGTTTTTACTAATTCTATTGCAGAACCTACAAATATCATATATATAATTAAGTGGAATGGTTGAATTAATGCATTATATACATATTCTTTTAGCCACATACTAAATGCTTGTGCTTTTCCATCTCCTATTTTATCTATTGGATATGTAAGTGCTACAAGTGGTGCTATTATTGTTAAAAAGGCCATCATTAATACCCTTTTTAAATAATGCCACGTAAATATTACTGTATATGTAACTAAAGCTACATATATAACAAAGTAAGCAAATCTAGCTACTGTATCTGCTGATTGAACCATAAATCTTGCGGCGCCCATAAGGTTAGTTGTATAGTTTTCTCCATCAACACTTATTACTACAGTACTTGCTGAATTGGCATTTCCTGCAATTGCATCATTTACAGCATCTACCATTACTAGTGTAAACGACATTATATAGTGTAAAAAGAACAATATACATAATGCAATAAGCCAGTCTGTAAACATTTGCTTATATTTTGCTTTATCTGCTGATGTACTAGATAATATAATTCTTATACCTACATATACTAATACACATAATAGACCTACTATTGATAAATTTCTAAGAGCTACATACCAACCTGAAATAGTTTCTTGTAATTTTGCTGCAGTACCATCTATTCCATATTCTGAATTTAGACTACTCCATTTTGGTGTAATAAAGTTAATATCTAAATATGGAACTTTATTACTAAAAATTTCTTCTGGAGTGTATTCTATTACTGGTATTTGATAATTATCTGTTCCTGTACTTAATCCTACTTGTAAATCGTCTTTTTCAACACTGAAAAGTGGATTATCTCCTCCTTTATTAGCTCTATCATCATCATTATCCACCATTACTTTAGAGTTTAATAGTCCTCCTACCATTCCATTAGCATCCTTTTCCATGCTTCCTGTCATTGCCGCTTGTAAAAGACTTTCTACTGCATCTACAACAGTTGTTAATAGGTCTAGCAATGGATTTGCAAGTATTCCTCCTACGCTAAAATTAATAGCAGCACTAGAATAAGCTGGAACTATGAAATTAAAACTTAACACCATAAGTATTACTATTATTGTCTTTTGTAGTATGCCTTTTTTAGTAAATTTTTTCATACTAATATTTTCTCCTCCTAGTATTCATTTCTTGTTTTATTCTTACTTACCAACTTATTTAAGTTTGTTTCTACAAATTCAAATTCTTTTGCTGTTGGTCTTATCTGTATAATTGCTGTGTCTGCTCCTACTTTTAGAAGTCCCTCTCCTTTTTCGCAAGTTACTAAAAAGCTTGCTTCTCCAGAGCTTAGTTTAAATACTTCCTTTAAATATTGTATTTCGGATTTATCTTGTGCTAAAAATAATTTTGTATCTGATGATGTTAAAACTGCTTGTGCTTCTGGTTTCTCATAAAAGTCTTGAAATCTTTGAGAAATAATAGCTAGAGAAACATTTCTTTTTCTGGCACGACGTGCCATTGTATTTAAAAAGTCTACTGCTTCTGGGTATGGAAGTAACATCCATGCCTCATCTACAAGTACTCTTTTTTTTGCTGCTTTTGTTCTATCTTCACTATTTTTCTTAACATATTTTTCCCAAATCCAAGAAAGTAAAATTTGTTGTGCTAAAGGCCTTGCAAATCTCTCTTCTAGATTTGAAATGTCTAAGTTTATAAATAGTGTTCCATCTAATAAGTCAAATGTAGATTGTCCATCGAAATATGCCATTTGTCCGTTATATTCTCTTATGTATTGTTTCATAACCTTCATTAGATAACTGTAATGGAATTGATAGTCTGGGTTTTTATTTTCTTCTGCCTTTTTTAATATTCTTTTATACCATGAACCTATTGTTGGCATCTTTTTCTTTTGCCTTCCTAGTACATCTCTCATTGCCATTTCATTTCTTTCGTATAAACTACTAGGGTCACTTGTTATTCCTGCTGCTTCATATTCTTCTGCAACTGCTTCTGAAATAATTTGTTTTGTAAGTTCGTTTACATCTGTACTTCTTGTACTACCTCTTGCCATAGTAAGTAAAGCTTGTGTTACGTCCTCAACCTTGTTTTCTACATTAACTACAGTTCTATTTTTTCCTGTTATTTCGTCTTTTACTATTTCTGCTTCTATATCAAATAAGTTAATTATTGTTTGTGACGTTGGACTTATTACAACGTTGATTCCTCCTAAGCTTTCTGCAACTATTGAATACTCACCTTCAGCGTCTAGTGCTAGACTTTGTATGCCCATTAACACTGCTGAACGAGAAATTAATGTTTTCATTGTAACTGATTTACCAGCACCAGATTTAGCAAATATAACCATGTTATAGTTTGTAAGTGAAGAGTGGAAATTATCAAATAAAATTGGCACTCCTGTTTGTTTGTTAAATCCTAGGGGTACACCAGTTGGGTGTCCTACCTCTGATGTGGTAAATGGGAATACTGTTCCCATTGAACGTCTATCAAATGTGTGAACTTTTTTTATTTTATCATCCATAAGTGGCAAATTGCTTTTAAATGCTTCTTCTTGCATTCCCCAAGCACTTTTTATACCAACTAATGATTTAGACATTTCTGATGATAAAATTTTTGTATATCTTTCCAAATCTTCTAGACTATATGCAAATAGCGTTGAAACTATAGAAGCTTCAAATAGTTTATTATACCCTGCTGCTATTTCATCTCTTAATTGTTCTGCTTCCCATCTTTTTTGTCCTATTGTACTTTCTCTGTTTATATTTCCTCTATCTGCTGCAACAATTCTTTCTGTTTCTAGTTCGTTGATAACCCTATTTAATTCGTTTTGTGACCTAGATTCTGGTATTGGATTTATGTATATAGATGTGTTTATATCTCCAAACATATACATATCTCTAAACAATTCTGGAAATGTAGCCATCCTTGGAAGTGTAGATACAAAGAAACTTCTTGCATATCTTGTAACATTTGATATTATCTCTAAATGATCTATATTACTTGCATCTATTCCAGAAGGTGCTATTAATTCTTTTATAGTTTTCTTTTTTAGAATTTGATATTCATCTGGATTTGTGTAATCATTGTTACGCTGTTTTTGTCTTTCTAACTCGTTTTGATTTTTCTTTGCCATTGTCTTTTCCTCCCTCTTCTTTTGTTTTTTCTTGCTTTATCTTACTTTTTGCTGATTCTGCTATATCTTCTCCAATTACTGATGAATTTTCTGCTATTATTAAGTCAGCTATTTCACTTATTAGGTCTCTTTTCTTTTCTCTTTTTTCTTGTAACATCTTTTGCTTTTCTGTTCTAGCTTCATATACTTTTTGTTTTGCAAGTTCTAATGCTTCTTCTTCTATTTGCTCATCTAAAGCTTTTATTTGTTTATCTACTACATCTGGTGCTGTAGAATATAGTTCATCATATCCTGCTTTTAAAGCTTTATCTAATCCGTATACTTCTGCTTCATCACGGTTATATGCTACATATAGTAATTCTACTAATTCATTAGAGTTCATTACTTTTGCATTTATTCCACATACTGATAATGTTCTTACTGTAGATTGAGCTCTTGTATATAATTCAGAAAATGCCATATTTCTTTGTTCTTCTTTATCAAAAGAGTTTTCTCCTAATTCTTCTATGTAATATGGAATTACAACATAATATTTTTTATTTAAAACATTTTTATTTAAGCTCATTTTTTCTGTTGAATATACAATGTCTTTTCCGTATTCATATAAGTTTCTTTGTTTTGTATATTCGTAATAAGCTTTGTCTAATTGTTCTTTTGTATATGTTCCTGCTCTTTGCATTTGTTTATATTGCATATCTAATTTTTCTAGATTAGTTTCTATCTCTCTTACTTTTTCTTTATAAGTTTGAATACTGCTATCTAAGTTTACTGTTCTTGTTTGTGTATATATTTGTACAGGATATCTTAGTGAGTTTAGGAATTGTAAAAATCCTTCTTCTACGGCATTTTTTTCTACCTCTGACATTAGGTCATAGTTAATTCCTTGACACTCTACAACCATTATGTATCTGCTTCCATTTTTTTGAGAAATCATATTATCTACTACTGTGTCAAATTCCATAAAGTCTAGTACAGAACCAGTTCTATATTCTTTAAATCTTTTAGTTTTTGCTAATTCCGGTGTATCTTTAGTTTGCTTTTGACTTTTATCTTTTTGACTTGTCCTTGAAGATATATATACTATTCCTAGTACAATTAATAATATTAGCATTATTCCTAATATTCCCATTAGCATTATTGTCAATAATCTTATACTATCCATTCTTATTTTCCTCCTTAGTATACATATATATTTTGCTTCCGTTTTTCTTGAATTTTATTGCTCTTTTTATAATTTCGTCTATATTTTCTCCGCCTACCTTTTTAGTAAATTTTAGTATTCCTATTTCTGGTATTTTAAAAGTTGCTATGCAAAATCCTATTAACGCCGTAATTGCAACTAAAATTATCCCTACTATTTGAGCATTAAAAGCTGTAGATATAAAATATAGTGGCAATCCAACTCCAATTCCAATTACTGTGTATATCATACTTTTTGTTGAAAATACAAATAAAATTCTTCCTTCACCTTTTACGTTTCTAGGTATGTTATATGTACCCATAAACAACTCCTCCTATTTTGCTTTTGTTTTACTTTATTAATGCATATGTTTTATGCATATAATTACAGCTGATTATATTATAACAGATATAGCTTTAAAATGTAACAAAAAAACAAAAAAAAATGCATTTTTTATGCATTTTTAATATAAATGTAATATTTCTGTTATTGTTTTGTAAAATTTCCTGCATTTTTGCAACAAAAAAAGCTAGGTTTACTAGCTTTTTCTATCCATTAAATGAATTTGCTAAATTGTATACAACATTTACTATTGTAGTAGCAGCAAATATTAATATTGCACCAACTACATATGGTATCATTGTCTTTTTGTATTCTGCTTTTTCTTCTGCACTACCTAGCATATATTTAATACCTATTACTAATAATACAACAACTGCTACAACTATACCAACTGTTTGCATAATTGTTACCATTGTTGCTCCTAAATTAACAATTTTTTCTGGTTGTTCCCCATTACCTTCTCCAATTTTTTCTATTGTAGATGTCATGTCTGGTGCAGCTAATACAACACTAGAAACCATTGTTACTGCCATTAATACTATTAATAATACAGATATTATTTTTACTTGCTTTTTCATAAATTTTCCTCCTTAATTTTCATTGCTATTTTTATTATAATATATATTTTCCTATTTTTCAACTATTTTTTACTTATTTTTCTATTTTTTTATTCTAAACCTTGTAAAACTATTACTACAATCTTCCAAATAGTAAATGCTCCAAAGGCTATTATGCATCCTATTACGTATGGTGGTAAGGCTTTTTGCACTTCTGCTTTTCCTTCTGCACCTTCCATTATAAATTTAACTCCTAGTATTGCTCCTAGTAACACTGCTACTATTATTGCTATTACTAATAATATATTGTATAAAGTATCTGTTAAATTCTTCATGCTCTCTTTACTGATTATTCCATTTGCTTTTTGTTCTCCTATATTTAAAAAGTTGTCAGCCTCATCTACTACTTCTCCTGCACTATGGCTTTCTGCGTATATTTTAGAGTTAAAACACATACCTGCCATAACAATTGTAATAATCATTATTATATATATTACTTTTTTCATTGTGTTCACCTTCTTCTTTTTAATATAATTCTTGTCTAATTGTATTTCTGTCATTTTTATCTATTCCCTTATTTGGTATTTTTACACTTGTGTTAGTTTTATCACTATTATTACTTATAGTTTCTGTTACATTCCATATTATACTTACTATTGTACTTGTACAGAAAAGTAATATCATACCTACCAAAATGGGAATCATCGTCTTTTTATATTCTGCTTTTTCTTCTACACTTCCTACCATATACTTGATTCCTAAAAACATTACTGTTATTACGGCTACAACTACACCTGTAATAGTTATTGCGTTAAGTATTACACCTGCCATTTTAAAAGGTTTATAATAATCTGTTTGATCCAAATCGCTTGGTTTATAATCATCTGGTTGGATCGTTGCATTAACAATTCCAGTAAAGCTTGCAATTGTTACTATAACTAATATCGCTATTATTGCTATTTTTTTAATTTTCATTTGTTACCTCCACTTTTATTTTTATTACTAAATTTATTATAACTTATTTTTATTGCTTTTTCAACATTTATTTCTAGTCTTTGGGGCTTTTTTTGCTTTTGTTCATATTTTATGTTGTGATTAGGTTGCATAATATAGCTTTTGTTTATTCTTTATAGCAGTATTAATATGAAATTTTTTCGTTTTATTATTTTGTTGCTTATGAATGCGTTGTTTAATTTTTTTATTCATTTCTTTGGATACTCGTCATTATAATAGTTATAGTCGTATCTACTTTATACAATTTAAATGATAAACAAACTAAAAAGAGTGGGTATTTTTTCCACTCTTTTTAGTTTGTAAAGATTGTTTTTTATGTTTTTACTATTATTGGTATTTCAATTCTATATATATTATTACATTTTTTATTTTATTTTACTGTGACTAAACTTTCGTTAATTATCTTTTCTGATTGTATACTTTCATTTATATCTTTTCTGTAGTATTTTGCTATCAGTTCATCTAATTCTATGCTAAGTTTATATGTTATGCTATAATCCTGACCTGTAATTATACTTTCGTTTAACTTTTCTCTTAATTTACAAATTTCATCATTTAACATATAACCACTCTCCTTTTTCGTGAATTTTTTCTTTCGTACATTAATAAGATACCATATTTTTACATTTTAGTCAATAAAAAATGCTCATTTCTGGGCATTTTTTGTAATTTTATTATGATATTTTTTTACATTTTTTTCTCTTTTTCGACATTAGTTTTTATTTTCCTCTTACTACTGATAATATCGTATTTTTTTCGTCAAATAATTCTTGTAATACTTGCTTTGTATATTCAGCTGTTACTGTGTTATATTTTTCTATATAGTCAAATGAGTTTATTCCTTTAAAATAATCTGATAAAAACATTCTAGCTATGTCTGATACACTATTGTACTCTGCTACATAGTCTCCATATACTTTTTTCTTTATTCTTTCAAAATCTTCTTTATTAAAGTTTTCTTTTAAATTAGAAATTTCTTTTAACAGCTCTTCTTTTACTTTTTCTGGTTCTTTAGATTGTCCTGTTATCATTGCATGAGCATAATTGTCTGTGAACTCATAATCTGTATCTGGTGCAGATAGTAAAAGATTTTCTCCATATAGCTTTTGATATAACTTTGAGCTTTTCCCTACTAACATATTCATTATTATCTCTATTGCAATATGTCTTTTTACTTTATCATCTTCAAAGTTTTCGTCCTTAAATCCTATTAAAAATATAGGTTTGCTTACTGGCATTGTTGTTTCTTTAAATTTCTTATTTAAGCCTGTTTCAGATTTTGGATATATTCTTTTTATTTCTCCTTGTTCTTCTTTTGGCACTAGTCTACTTTTTATTTCGTTTAAGATTTCCTCTGGTTTAAAGTCTCCACATACTACCATTACCATATTTGAAGGATTATAAAAAGTATTGTAACATTTATATAATACATCTTTATCTATTTTGCTTATAGATTCTACTGTTCCTGCAATATCTATTTTTACTGCATTTTGCTTATACATACAGTCTAGTGCATTCATATATAATTGCCAGCCTGGGTCGTCATCATACATTCCTATTTCTTGACCTATTATTCCCTTTTCTTTTTCTACATTTTCGTCTGTAAAGTATGGATGTTGAACATAATCCATTAATTCGTCAAGTGCTGGATAAAAATTATTTGTTGTTTCAAATAAATATGCTGTATGATTATTGGTTGTGTATGCATTTGCATCTACACCTAAAGCCATTAATGCATCTAAACTATTTACTCCATTTTCTTGTTCAAACATTTTATGCTCTAAAAAGTGTGCAACTCCGTCTGGCACGCTTACCTCTTCTTGTGTTTGTGGTACTATAAATCTATTATCTATTGAACCAAAATGCGTTCCCCATATAACATATTTTTTCTTTATGTTTTCTTTTGGAACTATTATTATTGTCAATCCATTTTCTAATTTTTCTATATAAGCTTTTTCTTTTATATATAAGCTTTCTTCTAATTTCATATTTAATTTCATTCCTTCCTTTACATCATAAAAAGTTTATATTAGATATTCTAAATAATTTAGTTTGAACAAATCTTCTAATCTTTTAAGAAATATATTGTATTTATACTAGTATTGTTAGCCACTTCTACTATTTGCTCTTTGGTTACACTTTTTATTTTTTCTATATACTCTTGTACACTTACTTGTGAATTTGAAAGTTCTTGACCAAAATAGTAGCTTATTTCGGTGTCTTGTTCTTCTTCTATATTTTCTATTGTTGCTATAATTAAATTTTTAGCATTTTCTATATCTGTTTGTGTAAATTTACCATTTTTCATATCATTTAGTTGCTCTTTTATTATTTGTACAGCTTTATCATAATTTTCTATTTCTATTCCTGCTCGTATAAATATATTTTGTTTTCTTTTTAGATAATTTGAACCTGCTGTATATGCTAGACTTGCTTTTTCTCTTACATTTTGGAACATTTTTGAATTTGCTCCACCACCTAATATTGTGTTGTAACACATTGTTATATATGATAAATTTTCTATGTTAGAATTGACATCCATTCCTATAACAAGTTTTCCTTGTGTAATTTCCATACTCTCTGTTATTACTTTTTCTTTTTGTGTTTTATCTTTTTCTTCATCTTTCAATTCTATTTTTCTATCATTTAGTTTTTGTATATTCTCATTTTTTTCTACCATTTCTATTGTATTTTGTGGCAAGTTTCCTGATACAAAAATATCTATTTTGCATTTTGATATCATTTCTTTATAATAATTATATAGGTCTTCTGCTGTTATTTTTTCTAAGTCTTCTATATATCCATATTTATATAAGCCATATGCCTTATTTTTGTACATTTCTTCTACACATCTTTCTAATGCATATGCTCCTTTATTATCTATTTTTCCTTCTATAATTTGCTTTAAGTTTTCTTTTTCTCCATTTACATATTCTTCTTTTAGTTTTCCATTCTCTACTAGTGGATTAAATATAATGTCAAATAGTATTTTAAAACTTTCTTCTAATAGATTTTCTTTTTCTATTAGAAATTCGTCATTTATCGCTTCTAAATAAAATTTTATTGTATGTGTGTCTCCTGTTTTTTCTATTCCACAATCAAAACTTGATCCATACATTTCTTCTAGTTTTCTACTTATTATTTCTTGATTTGGCATAGTTTGTGTTCCTCTTCTTAGAACTGCTGTTATTAATGCATTTTTTGTTACCGTATCCCTTGTAAGTGGCAAGCTTAAAAATACAGCTAATAAGTTTGTTTTAAATTTATTTGTCTGTATTTCATGGAACTTTATTCCTTCTTTTAATGTTATAGTTTTAATCATTTTTATCATTTTCCTTTCCAGAATTTTACATTATTTTTATATTATACCCTAATAGAGCCCTTCTTTAAAATAACTTTACCGTTTATATTATAGTACAAAAAATAAAAAATATACAAGGTGTTTCTTGTATATTTTTTATTTTATATAGAGTTTTTATTATACTTATTTGTTTCCTAGCTTAATTTAGCTTTTACAACTTCATTTATTGTTTTTCCATCTGCAGCAGCTCCTATTTTTTCTTTTGCTGCTTTCATTACTATTCCCATTTCTTTTATTGTTGTTGCTCCAGTTTTACTTATTACCTCTTCTACTATTTTTTCTATTTCTTCTCTAGATAATTGCTTTGGTAGATATTCTGCTAATATCTCTATTTCTTCTTTTACATTAGCTATTAAATCTTCTCTTCCACTTTTTTCAAAATCACCTAATGAGTCTTTTCTTTTTTTAGATTCTTTTGCAATTACATCTATTATTTGTTCGTCTGTTAGTTCTATATGTTTGTCTTTTTCTATTTGCAATATTGCTGCTCTAACCATTTGAATAACATTTTTTCTTATTGTATTTTTTTCTCTCATAGATACTTTCATATCTTCTAATAATTTTTCTTTTAACATTTTTTTCATCCTTTCTATTAATATTTTTTCTACTAAAAAGGTTGAAAGCTATAGCATAGTTTATCCACCCCATTAACTTCCAACCTCTAACTTATTAATTAAAATTTTCTTTTTCTTGCTGCCTCTGATTTTTTCTTTCTCTTTACACTTGGTTTTTCATAGTGTTCTCTTTTACGAACTTCTTGTAAAACCCCATTTCTAGCACATTGTCTTTTAAATCTTTTTAAGGCATCTTCTATATTTCCATTATTTACTCTTACTTCTGACATTAATATTCCCCTCCTTCCAGTATTACACTTTAATTCGTGTGGGATTGAATGTGTACTTTTTATCTTGTACACGTTTTGTATTATATCTTATATTGGCATTATTTGTCAATACAAAGTTGTAAATTTTGTGGTAAATAGTTACAAAAAAAGTACCTACAAACTGTTAATGTTTATAGGTACCTTTTTAATATTCAATTTTGAATTTTTTTGAGGAACTTCATTAGTTCCATACTCCATGGTAATGTTGCTTTATTATAACCTTCGGTAACTAGTATTTGATATTTGCTTTTTCTTCTTATTTTAAAGCCTTTACTAAAGGCTATCTCTTCTCCTGTTTCTTTTGTTATTAGTATAAAATCTTCATATTCTTCTATACTATAGCATTCTTTTTTAGAAGTTTTTCTTTCTAAGAAATATATATCGATGGTTATTAATAGTATAATTACTATTTGTAATGCATTTGTACCTGCTTGTAATAAAATAACAAGTATTATCAAATACACTATGATGGAGCTATATAAAGCTATTTTTAATTCCTTGTTGTCTTCTTTTCTCCGTTCGAACTTTTTCATGTAGCTATGTTCCTCCTATATTTTCATTGCTACTTTATAGTTTACCATATTTTGTGTCAATTTTCAAGTTTTTGTTGTTGATTTCTATTTGCTTGCCTTTTCTGCATATGAATTATTTATAACTTTATTAAATGGTGCTTTTTGTTTTAATTCACCTGCTTCTTCCATTACTGTTTGTAATAAGTTATATGATTCTTCTTTCATAACTGGTGTATCTTTCCATGCGTCTATGTCTTTGTAACTTTGTAAAACATTTGCTAATAGTTCTACATCTGTGTCTGGGAAAAAGTCTTTTATTGCTTCTGCAACTTCTTTCATTGTATGTGTTTTTACCCATTGTTGACCTTTGTATATTGCATTTGTAAATTTTTGAATTATATCACTATTATTTGATATATAACTCTTTTTAGCAAAATATGCTGTGTATGGTATTTCTCCTGATGCCTCACCTACAGATGCTACAATATAGCCTTTTCCCGCATTTTGTGTCATTGTTGCTGTCGGTTCAAATAATGTTACATAGTCTGCTGTTCCTCCTGAAAATGCTCCTGCCATCAAGTCAAACTTTATGCTATCATCTAATACTAAATCTGTTTGTGGATTTAATCCATTTTTCTTTAGTACATATTCAAATGTCATGTATGGAACTCCACCTTTTCTTCCTGGTATAATTGTTTTACCTTTTAAATCTTGCCAAGAAAAATTATCTGTTTTTTCTCTAGCAACTAAAAACGAGCCATCTTTTTGTGTTAATTGAGCAAATACCTCGCAGTAGTCTTCTTTTCCCTCGTTATATACATATATGCTTGCTTCTGGTCCTGCAAAACCTATGTCACTTTGCCCTGCTAATACTGCTGTCATAACTTTATCTGCTCCTTGACCTGTTGTAATTTCTATTTCTAGCCCTTCTTCTTCCATAAATCCTTTAGCTATGGCAACATATTGTGGGGCATAAAATACGCTACGTGTTACTTCATTTAATCGTATCTTTTTAAGTGCCACTTCTTGTGAATTGTCTTTTGTAGCCAAATAATAAATAAGTCCAACTGATACTAATATAAGTATAATTACAATTGCAATGATAAAATATTTTTTCATTATTATCACATTCCTTTCTTTTTTCTAAATGTATAAACATTATGTTATATTGTATTCGTTTTTCTTTCTAAATGTGTCTATTATTTTTTATGTAACTCATTTTCTTAAAATCGTTGATATTCATGTAATTCTGTGGTATAATTTTCTTGCTTTAAATCAAATGAAGAAAATATATAGGAGGAAGAATGTATGATTACTAACTTTATTAAGGAAGTAAAAAATTTTTATGAGGAAGTATACCACTCAAATTTAAAGGCACTCTCGCTAGAGCAGTTAGTATGTTTTCAAAAGAAAATGCAAGAATTTTATTCAAGCGATATTCTTACTAAAAACGCTTCTGAAGGAGAAAGAATTTATAATATGTTAGCTTATGATATATTAGATTCTTATTTTATCTACTGTCGGAAAAATGATGAAGATTGCAAAAGGGACTTGTTGTTTTTAGATTCTGTTTTACAGGCACTCTCGGAAAATTCATTAGACTCTTTAAAGAAAGTTTTATTAAAGTTTTATAATGATGTAGATTGGACAACAAAAAAGACTGTTCAAAGTATATTTTTAGTTAATAATTGTATTCGAAAAATCGTGTTTGAATCAGACTTAAACACTTACAACTATTTGTATTATTACGGATATAACGTTACCAAAAATCACATGCAAATAGTTGACTATTTTAACAAGTTAGATGATTTAAAAATTACTGAAATCGCTGAATGTACAATCAATTCTTTTATAAGAGGTCTTAACAAAATGAGTAAAGGCGGTGTAGACATAAGTAATAAAAACTATATTTGTCTATTCTTTCCTATAGGCTTTGAAAAAGTTGTTAAGAAAATTTTTACTCTTTTAGATGGTAAATTTAGTGTCGTTCTTAGGTTAATGGATAATTCTGATTTTGATAAGCAATTATCTTATAACCTTAGATATGACTATAATTTTTACCTTACAGATGAATATGTAAAAAATTATCTTGCTTGTTTTGAAGAGCAGATAAAAAGGCATTCTGAGGTTCTTTCTAAATGTGCAGGAGCCATCTACATTGAGAGTTTTGGTGAAAATCGTTTTATTCCTAAAAATGGTTTAGAAGTGTTTGCAAAAGATGCTAATCTAGCTAAATTAAATAGCTCTTTTTCTTCAAAATATTCTGTTCTTTATACGAAAGGAATACAAAAGGACACTTCTTTTACTATCATTTCATATCCTTGCCCTGAAATTGGTAAAGATTTTGAAGAAATTTTTGATGATACTATTGCCATCAATACTCTTGATAATGATAAGTATGAGAAAATTCAGCAAAATATTATTGATGTGCTTGATTCTTCAGATTCAGTCCATGTAACTGGAAAAGGTACTAACAAAACAGATTTAACTGTTTGCCTTGCCAAGTTGAATGACCCTACTAAAGAGTCAAAATTTGAGAATTGTACTGCTGATGTAAATGTTCCTGTTGGCGAAGTGTTTACTAGCCCTGTGCTAAATGGAACTACAGGAACTCTTCATGTATCTGAAATTTACCTTAATGGCTGGAAATTTGTAGACCTAATGCTTAAAATAGAGGACGGATTTATAAAAGAATATAGTTGTAACAACTACTCTACCAAAAAGGAAAATGATGAATACATAAATGAGCATTTACTTTTTGACCACCCTACTTTACCTATGGGTGAATTTGCAATTGGTACTAATACTCTTGCATATGTAATGGGAAACAAGTATAAAATAAATGACAAACTTGATATTCTTATTGCAGAAAAAACTGGTCCACATTTTGCATTTGGAGACACTTGCTATTCTGGAGAAGAGGACACCACGGTATTTAATCCTGATGGAAAGGAAGTTATCGCTAAAGATAATGAAATTTCTATTAAAAGGGATGAAAATTCTTACTTTGGCTGCCACACTGATATTACAATTCCGTACTATGAATTAGGTGATATTGTGGCAATCGGTAAAGAAGACATTCCTATTATTCAAAATGGCAAGTTTGTTCTTAATGGAACAGAAGAACTAAATGTAGAAGGTATGTAATCCAAAAAAGGGAGATTTCAAAATGAAATCTCCTTTTTAAATTTAACGGACATTTTTATCCTTTTATTTTTTTACAAATATCTTTTCTAATAACAAGACTGAACCATACATTGCTGCTGCAACTATTGCAAGTATTATAACTCCAGTCATTACTAAATCAAGCTGAAATACTTGACCTCCATAAACTATTAAATATCCTAATCCTGCTTTAGAAACTAAAAATTCACCTGTTATTACACCTACTAAAGATAAGCCTATATTTACTTTTAAAGAATTAAAAAAAGTATGCTTATTAGCTGGTATTACTACTTTTGTTAATACTTGCATTTTATTTGCTTTAAAAGTCTGTGCCATCTTTATTAGTTCTTTGTCTGTGTTTAAAAAGCCATTTAATATTTCTAGTATTGTTACTATTAATGATATTGCAAGAGCCATAACTATTATTGCCGGCATTCCTGCTCCTACCCATATAATAATTACTGGTCCTAATGCTACTTTTGGCAGACTGTTTAATACTACTAAAAATGGTTCTGAAACTTTAGCGAAAAATTTTGACCACCATAAAAGTATTGCTATTATTGCTCCTAAAAATGTTCCTAGTAAAAATCCTATCATTGTTTCTATAACGGTTACCCTTATATGTTCTAATAGATTATTTGATGATAAATTTAAAAACGTTTTTAGTATACGGGATGGTTGACTCATTATAAAGCTATCTATTATTCCTTTATTGGCCAGCACTTCCCATAGCACTATAAAACCTATTACTATACTGAGTTGAATTATTAAAATTGATATTTTTTCTGTTCTTTTCTTTCTTAAGTATTTTTTTCTATCTTCAGATATATTCTTTTTCTTATTCATGTACATCAAGTCCTTTCCATAAGCAATCATAATACTTACTAAATTTTGGACTTTCTCTACAGTTTAATGGAGTTCTGTTTTCCATTTCAAAATCTATTTTATGAATTTCTTTAACAATAGCTGGTCTATTACTTAAAACGATAACTCTATCTGACATACTTATTGCTTCTGATATATCATGTGTTACAATTAATGCTGTTATATGTTCATTTTTTAAAATATCATAAATATCTTTTGTTACCATTATTCTAGTTTGATAATCTAACGCAGAAAAAGCCTCATCTAGTAGTAAAATTTTAGGTTTAATTGCAAGTGTTCTTATTAATGCGGCTCTTTGCCTCATTCCTCCTGACAGTTGATTTGGATATTTATCTTTAAATTCATATAGATTGTATTTTTTTAATAGATTATCCACATATTTTACATTGTCTGTGGTTTTTGCTTTTCTTATGTCTAATCCAAATAGAACATTTTTATATATGGTTAACCATTCAAGTAAGCTATCCTTTTGCAACATGTAGCCAATTTCTCCGTCTATTTGTATTTCTCCCGAGTTTTTTTCCTCTAGCCCTGCTATAATTGATAGTATTGTTGACTTACCACATCCACTTGGTCCTATAATGCTTACAAATTCACCTTCTTCAATGGTAAAACTAATGTCCTTTAGTGCTTCTATTTCTCCATTTTCAGCTTGATATTTTTTAGATATATTTTTAACTTTTAAAACTTCTTTCATGTTTATTACCATTCCTTTCTCAAGGCATTTTGCCTACTTTTAGTGTCTTTTATTTCTATATTATATTTTATGGTAACCTTATAAGTTTTGTGCAAGCTTTTTTAATATAAACTTTTATAAACATTTTTTCTTCTGCTCGTCATATACATTATAAAGGTGATTTTTTTGAGTAAAATTAAAATTTTTCTATTTAACGGCCTTTTACTTACTTTAACTTCTCTTTTTCTTAAAAGTATTGGCATGTTTTTTGGTATATATATTTCTAATAAAATTGGAACTGAAGCTGTGGGTGTGTATGGTCTTGTTATGTCTGTATACATGCTGTTTATTACTCTTGCCAGTTCTGGGACTAACCTTGCTGCTTCTAGAATTGTTTCTGAGCAAATGGCTTATAATAGCAATAGTGGTATAAAACTCGCAATAAAAAAATGTATCACTTATAGCCTAATAATGGGTCTTTTGTCATTTTTGCTTTTGTTTACTTTCTCTTCTTTTATTTCTACTTATTGGTTACATGGAAAAATAAGTAGTATGCCTTTAAAAATTATTGCTATTAGTTTGCCTTTTTTATCTGTAAGTAGCAGTATTAATGGTTACTTTTCTGCGATTGGACATATAAAAAAAACTGCATGTGCACAAGTTTTTGAACAACTACTTAAAATTGTTCTTATTACATTTTTTATGAGTCTTTTTATGCCATCTGGCATTGAATATGCTTGTATTTGCCTTGTTTTAGGTAGTTGTATATCAGAGATTGCCTCTTTTTTACTGCTTTATTTTTTTTATAAAAAAGATATTAGCTTAAGACATTCTTCAGATTATAATGGTGAAAATTTTACTAAACAAATTTTAAAGATAACTATGCCTATTGCCTTTACATCATATATTCGCTCTGGTTTATCTACATTAAAGCAAATTCTAATTCCTGTTCGCCTAGAAAAATCTGGCATATCATGTGAGAAAGCTTTATCTCAATATGGCATAGTAAATGGCATGGCAATGCCTTTAATAATGTTTCCATGCTTGTTTATTTCTTCTTTTAGTATGCTTCTTATTCCAGAATTTTCTTATTTAAATGCTAAAAGGAGTTTTAATAAAATTAATTATGCTATTAATAGAATTTTTAAATTTTGTTTTATTTTTTCATTTTTAATTATGGGAATTTTTTGGTGTTTTTCAGGTGAACTTTCTACTTACATTTATAAAGAGCAAAATGTTTCTATATTTATAAAGGTTTTGTCCCCTTTAATTGTTCTTATGTACATTGACAACATTGTAGATAGTATTTTAAAAGGCTTAGATAAACAAGTTTCAGTTATGGGAATTAATATTTTAGATTTATTAACTAGTATTACTTTTATTTATTTTTTGCTTCCTATTAATGGTATAAAAGGATATATTATTGTTCTTTTTATTAGTGAAATCTTAAATGGTCTGGTTAGTTTGCTGTTACTTTTAAGTCAAACACATTTAAAATTTGATTTTATTAATTGGCTGTTAAAACCTTCTTTAGCAATTTTTTTTGTTAATTTTGCATTTATAAATTATAGTTGTAACTCAATATCAGAACTAGTTTTTCAAATTTTACTTTTTTGTGTTTGTTACTTTATTGTAATTGTTTTACTCAAAGGTCTTGTAAAGGAAGACTTTAAAATGTGAAATTGTCTCACAATGTTTAGATTTTAAAATTGGTAAACTATAAATTTTCTTCAAAACATAGCTATTAATTTCAGGGAAATTTAGTCATATTACAAAAATATTACACAAATGCAAAAAATATTATAAACTTATTTTAGGTGATAAAAATGGATATAAAAGAAAGTTTTGCATTACAATTATAAAAAAATATATAGAAACTCATAATGTAAAAAGAAAAACAATAATAGCTAAACATGAGAAAATGCTTATTATATGAAGACTTTCTTGTTGATGTATTAGCATATTATTGTAATTCTTTATAATGTTCTTTTATAAAATTTCTATATTCAACATATGATTAAATTTCCATGACATATATTAATATTAAGCTTTTGTTATATTTTTGTTATAAAAATATTGTATGTTTAAAATAAAATATATTATACTTTTAATACTTCTTTCATCATGTGATTTTCAAATACATAATGTTTATTGCATAATTCTTTTAGTCTTGGTCTATGCGTTACGATTACATATGTTTTATCTTTCAAATATTTTTCTATCATATTTGTTATTTTTTCTTCCGATAAAGTATCTAAATTAGATGTTGGTTCATCAAAGAAATATAAATCCTTATTAATTAAAATTCCTCTAATTAAATTTAATCTTTGTTTCTGTCCAGCTGATAATTTTATACCCCTTTCTCCTACCATAGTATCAAGACCTTGTGGTAATTCATTATACCATCCTATTAATCCAGCCTCTTTTATTAATTCTAATATTCTTTCATCAGATATATTTTTTCCTAGACACAAATTGTCTCTTATGCTTAAATCAAATAAATCAACCTCTTGTGATACAAAAACTAAATCTAATCTAGTATCTTTCATCTCTTTATTATTTATAGATAATTTTCCATTAGCTAAAGGATATAATCCAGCAAGTATATTCATTATTGTTGTCTTTCCCTGCCCAGACTCTCCCATTATACTTATTTTTTCTTCTCTTTTTAATATAAATTCTGGAATTTTTATTTTTGCAGAATCTTTTGTATATGAAAATATGACATTTTGTAATTTTATCTCTTTAAAGTCTTTTACTATATTTATTTTTTTACTGTCTTTAAAGTATTCATCTAATTGTTTTTTAGATGTCTTAAATCTTTCACTTATATCAATCAATTTAACTAAACTATTTAGATTTGAATATAATTTACCTAATGCAGTTATAAAGAATAGTATATATGGAAGTGCATCTTCCCCATTTGATGTCATCATAATAGCAACTATCAAAATTACTAAATATAACAAATCCATTAGTCCAGTAAATACCCCATTTGCAGATGATCTCTTTCTTTCATTTAATTTTGTTGCTTTTAAATATTCATTCGAATTTTCTGTAATTTTATCTTCGCAAAAATCTCCAATATTTAATTTTCTTACAGCTATAATATTTTGAATAAAATCTATAAATTTAGCGTTATATTTTGATGATGCCTCGTTTGCACTTTTTTGATATTTTTGCATATTTCTAATCATTTTATATTTTGTAAATACTGCTAAAGCTGATATTGCAATGCATATTAAGCCTGTCATAATTGACTCTTTACAAATCATAATGAATATTGATGTTCCACCTATTATCAATGGAATAACACTTATTTCAAATTGCCAAGTCATTTCAAAAAAGTATCTTGAAACATTCGTTATTAGCTTATGTATATATCCTGTGTGTATATTTGAAATTTGTTCCATTGTCATTGATTGTAATTTTCTAAAATAATATTTTTCTATTGCTGTTTGTGTTTTTGTTTCATTTATATTATCTATATAAGAAGCTATTTTGCCAGTAATTAATTTTATCAATTCAATTGACATTAAACATATTGTCAAAATTATCAATTTATTCAATAATAATGGACTTGTTCCAAAATATGATAGTGCAAATGATTCTCCGTAATCTGCAATTGAATATATAGTGTTTATAATAATTGACCATATAAATAGCTTTTTAGCTACCACTTTTAATAATTCTTTCATTTATCTTTCTCCTCTTAAATTTTCCCTACCTCTATAAATTTTAGCATAACATAAAAAAAAATACAACAATTCAGACTTTATCTACAAAGAAATCTGTTGACATTTTACATAATATTTGATATTATATTGCTGTTACTTTAAATAAGTTTTTTGAAAAAAGAAAAGGAGCTGATTATATGTTACAACATTGTGGTAAGGTTTTCTTTAGAGTTGCTACTATCGACCGGAAGAATGGTGTTCCTACAATATTCTTGGATGTCTTAGAAAGACGCACTGGCAATTTTATTGGCCAAATTCGTTTTAACCATGACTCTAATTATGCTAAGGAATATGATTTTATTCGAATGTCCTTTGATGTAATGCTTCCGTTTATGGCAGACCCTTCTACTAATGCAAACTACTTGGAAGATATTATTGTCGGCGGTATTGTATGGCTTACAAAAGATAATCACCGCACATATCAGTTTACACCGAACGTGTATGTGGTAGTTCATTCTTATGATTCTGACACTGCTATTATGCAGCCAATCAACCAAAAGACTATTGAGATTTTGAAGAAGCTTGATTGCGAATCGAGCGACGAAGTTACCTGGACCTTCAGTAGCAAGAAAAATCATAATTACTCTTATATTTTCGAAAGAATAAATGATTATCACATCTAACGCTAAGCCCCAGAAATCTAATTAGATTTCTGGGGCTTTTGCATTACTCTGTCATTATTGAGATTATGAGTCCTTTCATTAAATAGCGGTTTTCACTGTAGTAAGGCTATATTTCTTCCCATTCTATCAATTCAATTTTATTAGAAATATACCCTTCATTTTCTTCTACTGATAATGTTAACTCTGTAGACATATATTTTTTATTATCGTCTACAAATATCGTTACAACTGGATTATCTACTCTTTTGCTTAGCACTACTGCTCCTAAAAAATTTGCACCAGAAGAAATCCCTACTCCTATGCCTAATTCTTTTGCAATTTTTTTAGACATATTTATTGCATCATCATCATTTACTACTATTACTTTATCGATAAAATTCTTATCTATAAGTTCTGGAACAAAATTGTTTCCTATTCCTTCTATTTTATGACTGGCAATTACTCTATTTTGAGATAACACTGGCATTTTATCTGGTTCTACTGCACATATAATTGTTTTGTTATTTACTTTTTTTAGTTTTTTACCAATTCCCATTATGGTTCCGCCTGTTCCTACTCCACTTACAAAGCCTCCTATTGGTTCACATATTTGCTTTAATATTTCTTCTGCTGTTGTATTATAGTGTGCTAATATATTATTGCTGTTTGAAAATTGATTTAGTAAAAACGCTTTTTCTTTTGTAGTAAATCTCTTTGCTTCTCGTATACATCTTGAAAAGCCTCCTTCTTTAATTGTATATGTTCGTACTTTTGCTCCATAGCTTTTTATTAATTCTTTCCTTTCATTTGATACCCAGTCTGGCATAAATATATATACTGGGCTTTTTATTTTTGCTCCTATTGCTGCCAAAGAAATTCCTGTATTTCCACTTGTTGCTTCTACTATTGTTTGACCTTTTTTTAGTTCTCCTTTTTGAATTGCATCATTTACTATGTATTGTACTATTCTATCTTTTATGCTTCCCGTCAAATTGTAATATTCTAATTTTACATATAGATAATTTGGCTCTCCATTATATCTGTATTTAATTTTTATTATTGGCGTATTTCCTATGATACTCATTTAATCACATTCCTTTCTTGTAACATTAATATGTTTATATTCTCCAAAAAGAACATCTAATTTTACTTATTTAAGTAAAATTAGATGTTCTTTGTTTAAGTTAAATTCTTATTGTAAAGGCTCATGATTTCATCCCAACTACCTATACAGTATGCTTTATAAAAACTTTTGCAGAATTCATCATTTGCCGGAAAAGAGGCTAAATATTTCTCCTTTAGATTAACAATTTTGTAATAATTTAGTGATATTTTTCCCTCTTCTGCAAAAAATATAGCTAATGCTACTAGCTGTTCTTTTTTTGTAACTATTATTGTTGCATTTTCTCGTAAAAGCCGTTTTATTATTTCCTTCAAGTTTTCTTTTGCAGAACGTTCAAGGGTCTCAAATAAGGAATACTTTTTTAATCCGTCATTAAATGCCTCCTTGTTGTCTGCTGAACTTTGCATCTCTTTCCGTGCTTGCATTTTACTTTCATGTATAAATGCTACATACTTTGCTGTTTCATCAAAAGCTTTTTGTAATACATACGTATTATTCATGTGGTCTCCTCCTTTATGTTTTATATACGATTATTTACTTTTTTAGTATAGCATGTTCACATTCTTTTTTCAAGTGATGTGGTTTTGGTGTTGTATTTTTTTCATTTTTATTATATAATATTTTCAGTTTGTAAAAGAGATAAACTCGGTTTATGCCTTTTAGAAAGGGTGGTGTAAAATGGAAAAAGTTGCTATTATTTCAGATGTTCACGGTAATTTAACTGCTCTAAATGCCGTTTTAAAAGATATTGATTCTAAAGGAATTACTAAAATATATTGTTTGGGCGATAGTGTTATTAAATGTGCTCGTCCAGATAAAGTTGTTGATATATTAAAAGATAGATGTGAAGTTATTTTAAAGGGTAATTGTGATGAGGTTGTTTGTAGACCTAATGTAGAACCCGGAAAATTTTGGAGTAGAGATATTATTGGTGATGCAAGAGCGGATTTTTTATATAACTGCCCTGTTTGCTCTGAATTTTATATTAGTGGCCATTTAGTAAGATTATTTCACGCTTCTCCATTTAGCTTAGAACATATATTTAATCCAATGTTTAATAACTCTGACAATCTATATTATGATATTATTAGAGACCCAGAAGATTTATTTAAAAATACAGAGTTTATAGGAAAAACAGATAAAGACCCTATACCTGATGTTATTGGTTATGGCCATTTGCATACTCCTAACTTATTTAGATTTAAAAATAAAACTATTTTTAATGTTGGCAGTGTAGGCATACCTATTGAGATGATGAATGATGATGAAAATGATTCTACAAATCGTTTCTCGACTATGGCTTCTTATATGTTTTTGGAAGGGGAACTTAATTCTAAAAAGTTAAGTAGTTTTAATATCACTTTAGTTAGAGTTCCTTATTGTATAGATGATGAAATTAAAGCTCTAGAAGATTCTAACATGCCTAATAAAGACATGATTATTAAAAGTCTAAAAACAGCTATTCACTAATTTGTATTTTATGTATATTATAAATTAGTAATAGTATTACTAACTAAATAGAATATTAATTAATTTTCTATTTTTACTTTATTATGAAAGTGTTTGATTATTATATGGATTATTTTCAGAAAGCAAGTAATATATTAAAAAACTATAGTCAAGAACATTTACTTACTTTTTATAATGAACTAGACGATTCTCAAAAAGAATTATTGTGTAAACAAATATGTAGAATTGATTTTGCTCAGATATTTAACTTATATGAAGCTTCAAAAAAAGATGAGGTTATCCCTTGTAATTTAATAGAACCTTTACCTTATTTTGATAAAAGTAAACTTTCTAAAGACGAAACAGATACATATGTGCGAATCGGAGAAAATTGTATAAAAAAATCACAATTTGCTGTTGTCACAATGGCTGGTGGTCAAGGTACTAGACTTGGTTATAAAGGTCCTAAAGGTACTTTTGAATTAGATATTGTTCCTAAAAAATCTTTATTTGAAATATTATGCGATAATTTAAAAAGAGCAAATGCTAAATATAATATTACTATTCCTTGGTACATTATGACTAGTATTTATAATGATGAGGACACAAAAAATTTTTTTATGGAGCATAACTTCTTTGGTTATCCAAAAAGTTCTGTTTACTTTTTTAAACAATCTCAATTACCTTTAATAGATGTTAATGCCAACTTAATTTTGGAAGAAACTTATAAAGTAAAGGAAGCTTCTAATGGTAATGGTGACGTTTTTGAAGCTCTTAAACGAAGCAATTTAATTGAAGATATGAAACGTAAAAATATAAAGTGGATATTTTTTAGTGGAGTGGATAATGTAACTTTAGATATAGTAGACCCTGTTTTTTTAGGATTAACCATTAATAGTGGTTTGCAAATTTCTTCTAAAACTTTATTAAAGAAAGATGTAAATTCTGCTGATTGGGTCTTTGCAAAAAGAAATGGCAAGCCTGCTATTATTAATAGTTGTCATTTGACTGAAGAAATGAAAATTGCAAAAGATTGTTCAGGTCATGATTTATATAGAGAAATTAATATGCTTGCACATATTTTTAGTATTTCTGCAATTGAATTAGTTGCTAATAAAAAACTTCCTTATCATAGGGCATTTAAAAAGAATACATTTGTTAATGAAGAAGGAATGAAGCAAGTTCCGGAAAGTCCAAATACATTCAAGTTTGAAACTTTTATATTTGATGCATTTTCATATTTTGATGATATTTTGCTTTTGCGTGTAAATGATATTGATGAATTTGCTCCTATTAAGGATTTTAATGGGGTTCATAATCCTGAAATTGCTAAAGATTTGTATATAAGAAAATGGCATTAAATTTCTGTTATATTTATCTTTTATAGAAAGTAAGCATTATGATATTTCAGAGTATAAAAAATAGCACATATGACTTTTTTCGTTATATGTGCTATTTTTATTTACTTTTGCTTTCCTATTTTGATTGCTTTTTTAATCATTTACTTGTTCTTTTTTGTTCAATTTTGCTTACTTTGTTTTTTTTACTTATTTTTATTTTCTATTTTTTTTATTCTTTTTTCAATTTCACTTTTTTGTTCTTCTACTTGCTCTTTTATTTCTTGCTTTTTCTCTTTTATTTTAATTTTAACAGCTTCTAACTTTGGATATGCATTTAACAATCTTCTATGAAGAACAGATTTACTTTGCAATATTTCTTTTACCTTTTTAGTCATCTCTTCTGTGTTATCTAATTCTTTTCCAAAATCTTTTTCTGTCTTCTTTACATATCTTATTACTATTCCTGATACAATGTTATCAACTATATAAATTACTAATAAAACTGATGATAAAATATTTAATGCTATTTCTGGTAATTGTTCTATTTTGCCTATTAAAAATGGATTTGACACATACATAATAAATAGTCCTAATAATCCAAATGGAATAATTGTGTTTAAGCAAACTCTTCCGTTTATATTAAATTTCTTTTGACTATAATCCCACCATCTAGCTTTGAATATTTTTTCCATAAAATAACTAGTTAAATATTCTAGAGTACCACATATGATGATTGCCATAAAGAATAATACAACAGGGTCATTTGTGTACTTTCGTAACAATATTGTTATTAATATAGCTCCATAACCATATATAGGACAATATGGTCCTATTAGAAAACCTCTATTTATAAACCTTTTGTATTGTATTAATTTGCATGTAACCTCCATTATCCATCCACATATAGCATATGTCATAAACAATAGAAAATATACTCTTATATCTATTCCAAATAATATCATTTATATTCACGTCCCTTTTCTAGTTATAAACTTCACTTTTTGTTTTTTAGATTATATCATTGTTTTATCTTTATTTAAAGTACTTGTTTATTTTTTATTTCATTTTCCAATTACATTATTGGCTATGTCTTTGTTTATTTTTATTTAACATTTAAAATGATATTTTATTATAGTATTTTTTTGTTACTTTTACTGTTTTTATACTTAGTTAAGACATATATTTAATTAACTTTATATTGCTTGCTTTATATGATTAATTGTTCTTTTTCCATTATTTATATACACTTCTATAACATCAATTCTAATAAATTCATTTTGCAAATTTCTTGAATACACATAATATCTTATTGAATTTAAAAGATGTCTCTTTTTATTATCATCTACCGCTTCTGCTGCAAAACCATATTTTTGACTTGTCCTAGTTTTTACCTCTATAAATACTATTTCATCTTTATCTAACGCTATAATATCTATCTCCCCTTGAGTACATTCAAAATTTCTTTCTAGTATTTTGTAACCTAAACTATGTAGGTATTCTGAGGCTATATCCTCTCCTACTCTTCCTCTAGCTTGTTTATAATACATCTCTACTCCTTTATTTTTATATAATTTCCCGGCATGCTTTCTATGTATCCTTCTATTTCCATCATAGTCAATTTTGTATTTAAATCTGATATGTTAATATCTAATATTCTTGAAATTTCATTTTTATCCATTGGTTTTTTCTCTAACAAATTATATATTGGCTGATACTTTGCATCTATATTTTCTCTTTTTTCTTTTACACTTGCCTCTTGCTTACAATTTACTTTAGTTTCCTTTACTCTTTTATCGTTAAAATTCTTTGTTTTACAATCTATATATTTTGTAAAATTTTCTTTAAATCGTTCTATTTTATTAGTACTATATAAGTCTTCTTGTAATTCTTTTAGTATTTCATTTACATTAGTAACTAAATATGCTCCTTTTTTTATTAAATTATTTGTTCCTACACCTGTTTTTTCTCCTAATCTCCCCGGAATACAAAAGACCTTTTTATCCTGCATAAACGCATGAGTTGCAGTATTTGAACTTCCGCTTCTAAACTTTGCTTCTATCACTAGCACACCTTTTGACAAACCTGCTATAATTCTATTTCTTATTGGAAATTTTGACACATCTGCTTCAACATCTGGTGGATATTCACTAATAATTGCACCACCATTTTCTATAATTTGCTTTGCTAATTCTATATTTTCTTCTGGATAAATATTGTTTAGACCTGAGCCTATTACAGCAATAGTCTTTCCTAATTCACTCATAGAGCTTTGATGGCAAACACTATCTATTCCAATAGCTAAGCCGCTCACCACTGTTATTCCTAACCTAGAAATTTCCTTGGCAAATTCTTTTGCATAGTACTTACCATATTCTGTACTATCTCTCGTTCCTACTATTGCTATGCATTTATTATTTAATATTTCGGGATTTCCTGTTACATACAATTTTTGCGGATGCTTTTTTATTTTTAATAACTGCTTTGGATATAAATTGTCAGTTTCTTCGATTTCATAAATTTTCATAAATACTCACATTCCTTATTTCCAGTATTTTTTATCTAAATTTCTATATTGAATTGCTTCAGAAATATGATTTACTTCTATATTTTCTTTTCCATCTAAATCTGCAATTGTTCGAGCTACCTTTAAAATTCTTCCATGGGCTCTTGCACTTAGTCCTAAAGTATCAAAAGCTTTTCTTAATATAGTTTTACTAGTTTCATCTAATTTGCAATATCTATCTATTAGTTTTGGTGTCAATTCAGAATTTGAATATATTTCTAAATCTTTATATCTTTCTAACTGTATTTTTCTTGCCTTATTTACTCTTACTTTTATCTCTTCTGATGTTTCTACTTTCTGCGTACTTTGTATTTTTTCATATCTTACTGGTGCTACTTCTACTTGAATATCTATTCTATCTAGTAGTGGTCCGCTTATTTTTCCCATGTAACGTTGTATAGCCTGAGGCGTGCATGTACACTGTTTATCTTTCGAACCATAAAATCCGCAAGGACATGGGTTCATTGAAGCTACTAACATAAAATTGCAAGGATATGTTAAAGTCGCATTAACTCTACCTATTGTTATAGTTCCATCTTCTAGAGGGCCTCTCATTACCTCTAATGTATTTTTATTAAACTCTGGTAATTCATCTAAAAACAATACCCCATTATGTGATAAGCTTATTTCTCCAGGCTTTGGAATTCTTCCACCACCAACTAACGATGTTACAGAAATAGTATGATGTGGTGCTCTAAATGGTCTTGAGGTAATTAGTGGAGTTTGTTTAGTTAATATTCCTGCAACACTATGTATTTTTGTAGTTTCTAGCGCTTCATCAAAACTAAGATCTGGTAAAATTGAAGGTATTCTTCTTGCCATCATTGTTTTGCCTGACCCCGGACTACCTATCAAAAGGCAATTATGTCCTCCTGCTGCCGCAATTTCTAAAGCCCTTTTTATATTCTCTTGCCCTTTTACTTCTGAAAAGTCTAACAAATACTCATTTTGCTTATTAAACAATTCTTCTACATTAGTTTTGTAAGTTTGGATATTAGTTTCAGAATTTAAATATTTTACAACTTGAACTAAACTTTCAGCACCTAGTACTTGTATTCCTTCTACAACAGATGCCTCTTTCGCATTTTCTATTGGAACAATAATCTTTTCAATACCAAGCCTTTTTGCCTCAATACACATAGGAAGTACCCCATCTACTTTATTAATGCTTCCATCTAAAGACAGTTCTCCTATAAATACAGTTTTTTCTAAATTTTCGCTTTTTATTTCACCCATACAAGATAGGACACCTATTGCTATTGGTAAATCGAAAAAAGAACCTTCTTTTTTTGTATCTGCTGGAGCTAAATTTATTACTATTTTTCTACTTTGCAGTTCAAATCCAGAATTTCTAATAGCTGTTCTAACCCTTTCTTTTGACTCTTTAATACTAGTGTCTGGAAGACCTACTACCTCCCAACTAGGCATTCCTCCAAAAATATCTACTTGCACAGAAATTAGATATCCTTCTAATCCTATTAGGGACATACTTTTTATTATTGATAACATAAACTTTTCCTTTCTTTTGGATAATTTAACCAGAATTGGTTTGAATTTTATTTCGAATTAAAATAGTATTAACATAATACAATAATTTTGTACTTTTGTACATAGTTTTTTTCAAGTTTCTTGAAATTAATATTTAATACAATCACAACATTTGATGTAATCTCATATGATAATATTATTGTTTCTATAACTTTTTAAGATAATATTTCTAGTTACTACTCATCACATTTTCAGAGCAGTAACTATATTTATCTTCTAATTCTTAGTTTATAATACAAAATTGTTTTGCAAAACCTAATTTTACATGCTTTGTTTTTTGCTTTATAGTCTAATGCAAAATATTTACCATTATAAAAAATTTCATAGCAATTTTTTTATACGGCTTCTATTGTCTAGTATAATTTCAAAGTATCTTCAATTATGTATGAAACAGGCAGAATATTATCATTATCCGCTTTTATTTTAAAAAAGTGAAATCCTGTTTTTTTATCTTCGAATACTGAAATTATGATATCTCCACAATGCTTACCATTGTTTTTTGAATTATTAGTAATTTTCAAAATTAGCACCTCTTTTCTTCTGTATTTCCTAAAAAATACGAAAACTTATATAAAGATATCACATTTATTTTAAAAAGTTTGTCGAAAAATGTCTTTTAGGTCAAATTTCTTAAATTTTATTTGATTTTTGTTTATCTTTATTTATAAGTTAAATGAGGTGCTAATCTATTTTTATTATTACTTTGTTATTCTATTGGAATGTATTTCTTTTCTGGTAATTCTTTTCTTCTTTCCTTTTTAGGAACTTCAATTGTTAATGTTCCGTTCTTAAATTTAGCTTTAATATCTTCTTCAGTTATATCTTCTCCTATATAAAAGCTTCTAGAACATTCTCCTGAATATCTTTCTTTACGTACAAATTTACCCTTTTCTTCATTATTTTCTTCTTTGTTTACTTGTGCATGTACTGTTAGATATCCATCTTGTATATTTAATTTTATTCCTTCTTTGTCATATCCTGGTAAATCAATGTCAATTACGTATTCGTCCTTCTTTTCTTTAATATCTGTTTTCATTAATTTACTTTCTCCCTCATTAAAAAATGAATCTCCAAACATATCCTCGAATAAATCAAAATCATGTCTTCTAGGTATCATCATCATAAAAATCAACTCCTTTAAATTTATTTATGTGTTGACACTTGATGGGAGTGGCACATATTTATGATAAATATTCTTTATCATTTTCGAGTATATTATACATCTAATTTTAGCAATGTCAATACAAGAGTGCTAAAATTCACAAAAGTTTCACAATACGCTTTTTTGTATTAAAAATAGGCCAATCTCTTTATTTTTTTATAAATATGTGCTAAAATTTATTTAGTTTTTATCAAAGTATCAAAATATTTGTGTATAGAGAGATTTAATATTTTCTTCTTTTTTTTCCAAAAATGTACTATATATAATAAAGTATTTGTAAAATTAAGGCTGTACAAAGAGTTGCATTTTAGCTCTTCTCCTTTTGACATTTATATGTATTAGTTGTAGAACATATTAACATCAAACTATAAAACATAAATAATTTTGAAATAGAAAAGGAGGTTCTTTTTTGGATCAAACACAAACTTTATTGAAAAAATTTTTTGGTTATGAAAATTTTAGACCTGGTCAAGAAAAAATAATTTCTCACATATTAGCAGGTGAAGACTGTTTAGGGATTATGCCTACTGGGGCTGGTAAATCAATTTGTTATCAAATTCCCGCACTAATTTTTTCTGGAGTTACAATAGTTATTTCTCCTTTAATTTCTTTAATGAAAGACCAAGTCGACACTTTAAATGAAGTAGGAATTCCTTCTACTTTTATAAATAGTAGCCTTACAAGTTCAGAGTATGTACAAACAATAGAAAATATTGTTCATAACGTTTATAAAATCATTTATGTTGCTCCTGAAAGATTAAATTCAGAAACTTTTATTAACCTTTTAAATACTATTGATATTTCTATGATTAGTATTGATGAGGCACACTGTGTATCTCAATGGGGACATGATTTTAGACCTAGTTATAGAGAAATTGCAAATGTAATTTTAAATTTGAAAAAACGCCCTGTCGTCTCTGCATTTACAGCAACAGCAACTCAAATTGTAAAAGATGATATTATTAGTTTATTACATTTATCAAATCCATTTACATTAACAACTGGATTTGATAGAAAAAATTTAAATTTTTCTGTAGAAACACTTGAAAATAAGAATAATTTTATTATTGATTTTCTAAAAAATAATTCTGATACATCTGGTATTATTTATTGTTTAACTAGAAAGACCGTTGATAGCTTATTCGATAACTTATCATCTTTAGGCTATAGCGTATGCAAATATCATGGTGGAATGAGTGAAAAAGATAGAACACAATCTCAAAATGATTTTACCTATGATAGGTCTTTGGTTATGATTGCAACAAATGCTTTCGGTATGGGAATTGATAAGTCTAACATTAGATATGTTATTCATTATAATATGCCAAAAGATTTAGAAAGCTATTATCAAGAAGCAGGTCGTGCAGGTCGTGACGGTGATAATGCAAAGTGTATATTGCTTTTTAGTCGAGCTGACATAGTTACTAATAAATTTCTAATAGAACAATCATCATCTGACATGAATCATAGAGTTGAATATGATAAGTTAAATAGTATGATTGATTACTGTAATACTGATAAATGTCTTAGAAAATATATTTTAGAGTATTTTGGAGAAAATCCTGACTTTGAGAATTGCAATAACTGCAGTAATTGTTTGTCCCAACTTGAGACAACTGATGTCACACAAGATTCAAAAAAGATTTTATCTTGTATAAAAAGAATGCATGAAAGATTTGGCTCTGGCCTTGTTACAGATGTTTTAAAAGGTTCAAAATCTTCAAAAATTAAAGCTTTAGGCTTTGATAATTTATCAACTTATGGAATAATGAATGAGTATTCTAAAGATACTATAAAAGACTTAATTTTCTTTTTAATTACAGAAGGTTATATAAACTCTGTTGGAGATAAATACCCTATTTTAGTATTAGATAAATCGGCGGAAGATGTTTTATTTCATAATAAAAATGTCTTTATAAAAAGGAGAATAGAAAAAATCTTACCAAAATCAACTTTATCAAATGAAAAACTTCAACTTGATTATGATACAACTCTCTTCGAAATTTTAAAAGAACTTAGGATGAAAATTGCTCAATCAAATAATATTCCTCCATTTATTGTTTTTGCAGATATTTCTTTAAAAGAAATGTCCACATATTATCCAACAAATGTGGAAAACATGCTTAAAATAACTGGTGTCGGAGCATCTAAATTAGAAAAATATGGTGAAATTTTTATTGATACTGTTTCAAAATATGTATATGAAAATAACATTAAAATACCTCAAGGAAATGAAGTTACTAATTTAAAAACTTCCTCTACTCATTCTTCAGATAAAAATAAGATTCCAAAAGAGGATACAAAAGTCGTAACTTGCAATTTATATAATTCAGGTAAAACAATTGATGAAATTTGTAACATTAGAGGATTAACAAAGCAGACTATTGAAAATCATTTACTAAAATGCTATGAAGCTGATTTTGATGTTGACTTAGAAAAAAACGTACAAACTCAGTTTAAAGACGATATTTTAAATGCTATCAATTTAATTGGCATTGAGAAATTAAAACCCTTAAAAGAAGCTTTGCCTTCTCAAGTCACTTATTTTGATATAAATTATTATGTTATTCAATATAAAAAGAATAAGCATGATTAATATAGTTTTGTAATTTTTAATTTGTATTTAATTTTAATATGCTTTAGTTGCAAATTTTTCACAAAACAATAGCAGACTTTTTCGGTCTGCTATTGTTTTGGAAATCTGTTTCTTTGTTATGTTGTTATCTAGTTGAACAATATTCATTTTTAGTAAAACTCTCATTATATTTTCTTTAACCAAAATATTATACGAATTTTGCTTTCTTATGTATATAGCTTATTTACTTTTTATGATTTTTGTTGCATTTAACATGAACTTTACTGGTATTTTACTTATATATTTTTATTTTATAATTTTGTCTAACTTTTTATATATCTGCACTTTGGATAATTGCTACACCCATAAAATTCACCTTTTTTACTTTTTCTTAAAATTAAATCTCCATTACATCTTGGGCATTTTCCATTACTTGCAATGCTTTCCTTATATTCTACATATTTCTTTACATTATAATTATGATTTTTTATTGTTTCTTCATTTTGAACTCTATTATCCATTAAAATTTTATATATTTGCTCTATTTTCTCTTCATTTAGCACTTTTTCTCCACTTTTTATATGCTCTATTAATTTGTCATGATATACAACTGCACTCTTTGTTTCCAACTTTAACTTGCACCTTTTTATAAACACTACTATTGGTTTTATTTCATCAGTTTCTTCTTCTAATAATTTTTTTACAATTTGATAATGTCCGTAATTTTGATGTATTGGATTTTTAAATTCAAAACTTTTATTGTTTAGATATTGTTTCCAATTTTCTGATAACTCTTTTCCATAGATAACTCCACCATAGTTTTTTGTCTCTATAACAAATACGCCATATTCGCTTATTACTATGTGATCTATTTGTCTACTTTTCCCATTATCATTTAATATAATATTGTTTATTACTTTTGTATTTGTAGATATATTTTCCAAAGCTTTTGCAACTATTCTTTCTCCGTCTTTTCCTTTATATGTAGGTGAATTTAAGTATGCTGCAATTATTACTAAAACTATTATTATAATTATTCCTATATTCATTTTATTCCTTCTTTCGTTTGTTTTTTATAATATTATCCATATTAATTCTAATTTTTTATCAACTTTTATAGTATTTTACTAAGTTTATTAAGTATCTTTAAAAAAATATTTTGGACTAAGTCTGATATATTTTTGTTGTTTATTTTATGTTGATTTTAAAGACATTATATATCATAGTAAAATTAATTTTATGCTATCTAAAATAACACAATTCTAAAACTTCCATTCGTTTCTATAACGTTTCATTTTCGTTTTATTACTATCTAAAATAACACAATTCTAAAACATTGTATCGTCATTTACATGTTCTCTAGCAGTTTTATTACTATCTAAAATAACACAATTCTAAAACATTCTTTCTGTTTTATATATGCTATCTTCCGTTTTATTACTATCTAAAATAACACAATTCTAAAACATACTATTCATTTACATCACTACCTGCAAAGTTTTATTACTATCTAAAATAACACAATTCTAAAACAAATTACCAGTAATAACAAGTAGAATAAAAGTTTTATTACTATCTAAAATAACACAATTCTAAAACAAATATGATGACACAACAGATGATGTAACAGTTTTATTACTATCTAAAATAACACAATTCTAAAACTTAATATTTTTTCTTTTCTCTTTCGTTATCGTTTTATTACTATCTAAAATAACACAATTCTAAAACTTCAACATTTGTCATTACATAGTCCCAACTGTTTTATTACTATCTAAAATAACACAATTCTAAAACAAATTCCTATTTTAGGAACTGTAAAGGCAGGTTTTATTACTATCTAAAATAACACAATTCTAAAACTGTATTTTATTATTGACAATACATTGCAATGTTTTATTACTATCTAAAATAACACAATTCTAAAACAACACCTCCTCTGCAGTCTTTTTTGCACAAGTTTTATTACTATCTAAAATAACACAATTCTAAAACCTAGTACTACCAGCATAATTAACAGAACTGGTTTTATTACTATCTAAAATAACACAATTCTAAAACAGAGGTCATAAGTTCAAATCTTATCTTCGTGTTTTATTACTATCTAAAATAACACAATTCTAAAACCTCAAATTTGGTTAGAATTTTTTCGATTAATGACTTCGACATATTCTAGATAGCACTTTTTATTATTTAAAACTCATCAAATTCTTCATCAATTATATTTTTGGTTTCATACTTAAGTAGTTCATCACTACTTTTACTTTCTATCACTAATAATTTTACATTATTATATATTGAATATTTGTATATTTCAAGTAGTTCATCATCATCTAAATACGTTTTTAAATTTGGAATTACTAATATAGTCGCTATTTTCAATATTGAAATAATTGCTATAAAAAACTCTATTTTTTCTACTACGGAAGTATAACACATTGTGTCTATTTTTAAGTCAAACGCTTTTAATAAGTCACTTAACTCTAGCTCACTTTTCATATTAAACTCAAATGGTAATTCATTTATTTCCTCGATTAAATAATTTCGTAATTCTAGGCTTATATTTTCTAACTCATTATCTTGTCTATTTTTTATATTTTCAGCCAATAAATTATATAGTTTGTTTGTTATTTTTTTAGAATTAAACTCTACATTAAATATATCTGTTAACACAAATACATTTTTTTCTATGCTCACTCTTATACCATCTTCAAACAAAACTATTTGATTGTCTTCTTGTCCATTGTCATTTTCATTTAATATAGTTATTAAATTGTAAAACAATTCTTTATTATATATCTCTAATACATTAATTTTTCCTTCCTCAAATACTATTTTATTATCTAAACCAAATATTGACATTATCATAATATTAATAACCTTTCTGTATTGTCTACACTATCATAATTTTTTTCTCCAACTATATATTCCATAGAAGCAAATTGTTTTTCTGTTATTACTAACATTTGCACAATTCCCTTGCTAGGCTTGTTTTTTTCTATTTTATCTCTAATTGAATTAGTAACTGAATTATTCAATGTTAATTTGCAATATACTGATTCTTGCATCATTATAAATCCTTCTTTAATCAAAAATTTTCTAAATTTAGCATATATCTTCCTGTCTTTAGATGTTTCTGTTGGTAAATCAAAAAATACTAATACTCTCATAAATCTATAGCTCATAATTTAATATTTTAATTTCTTTTTCACTTTCTAATGAATCAAATACACTTTGAATATATATTGGAATTGCATTTCCTACATATTGTTCTTTGTTTCCAATTTCTACTTTATTATTTAAAACATCTATTAGCTTGTATTTTTGATTTCTATTTAATTCAAGATTACTATTTTCGTAAACTATTTTGTCTACTAACGGTCTAAATGGTTCCATTAAATCACATGCCAAATTAAATTGATTAAATTCACTTCTATGGTTTATTCCTAGTTGTGTTATATATCCTTTACTTACAATTTCCTTGTTCATGGTTGATAATATTATTGCATATCCATAATCCAAACTATTATTTATATAATTGTCTTCTCCTCTAATGAATTTCTTTCCAAATAACAAGTTAAAGTATACCTTTGCTGCATGCCCTTCTCTATTAGTGCTGTCTCCTGGCAAAACTTTCTCTTCAAATTCTAATAATTTCTCATAATTTTCTATTTTTAACTCTTTTAGTATGGCTGCTTGGTTATGTATTTTATTTTTTACAATCTGTTGCCATACTAAATCCTTTCTATTTCCTTTCCACTGAGTTTGCTTCAATATTTTCTTACTTGTATTAAAAGAACCATAGTATGGCATCAATTCTGCTGCTGGATTATGTTTTTCATCGCAAAATACTAGTTTGATTTTGTTATTTATTAATTCATTTATTAGATATGATGTTATTGATACCATGCCATTTTCTATTATTATTAAATTTATCTCTGAAAGATGTATCATTTGAAGATTTTCGCTTCTTATAATTAAATAATCATTTTTATAACTCAATTTACAATTTTTATTTACTACTACAGTTCTCCATCCCACTTATCTTATACCTTCTTTCGTACATTCCTGTTATTGACTTATCTATAAATATCATATTTTTTAATTTATCTGTTTTAAAGTTTTTGCCAGACATTCTTCCTGCTCTAGCTCCTAAACCTAATTTTGACAAATCTCCTTGTCCTTTTTGCATTAAATCAATTAATCCATTTATGACACTTACTTTGTCATTATATTCCATTTTTTCATATTTTTCTTTTATTTCCTGACTGCTTACTTTCATATATATGCTTTTAAATATTGCATATTCTTTTTCTAACTTTTTCAATAAATAGCAATATAACATATCCATTTGTTCTTCTATTTCACTTTTTAAATTGTTTTTACTATCATTCATTTTATATACAATCGTGTTTATATTATTATTTACTATTAATTGTTTATTGCATTTTATCTCTGTGTCACTTAAAAATGCCATTAGTTCATTATTCTCATCTAAATATTCTTGATATTTTAGCACTTTTGGCTTAATTATTTTTATATCATTAGTTAGTTCATTATTTTTCTTCATTATCTGTTTTAAATAGTCAACTAATCTAACCTTTCCATTTTTTATATCATATGATACTTTTATTGGGATTCCTATTAGTTGTACTTGTAAATTGTCTTTATTGTCTCTATAGCTAAATATTGTAAAGTATGCTTTTTTCTCTCCTGAATAGCCTCCGTATTTTTCTATTGACATACCTTCTTTTACAGGAATCTGTATTTTTTTGCTTTTATCATTTGGACTGTACAATGTTTCATCATAAAATTTTCCAGTCTGTTCTTCTGGTTTATAAGTTATATAGCAGTCTTTGTAGTATAATACATTTTTTACTTTTTCTTTTTCTATGTTATTCAATACCATTCCAGTTATTATATTTGATTTATTTTTTTCTTTTTCTTCTTGTTTTATATATTTCTTTACATATTCTGTATATTTATATTCATCTTTGTAATTCATTTTTGTGTCTATTACATTTCCAATTACACTAATTATATAGGCATCTTGTGCATGATGATAATCATTTATATTTCTATTTTTATATACTTTTAGTTTTTCTCTAAGATTATGTGTCAATTCTGACCTTATGGCAAAAACGTTAGAATTTTTATATTGATTTACTAATAAATTAGTAATATACTTTGTCGCTTGTCTAGTTTCTACTAATTGTCTAGCTATAAATCTAGCTTTATCATTATCAGTTTCAAACATTTTTCTTCTTATTAAATTGTAATACTTTTTATCGTCGATAAATCCATTATCATGTAATTGTCTCCACCATATTTCTTGCCTATTTATGATTTCATCATCTAATAATAAATTTCCACTTTTTCTTTGATTTTCTTCTTTATAAACTAAAACTTTATTAGATAGACTATCATCTTTTATATAGCATTGAGGTAATATGTGGTCTATTTCATATAAATATAATGTATCTATATTTAACGGTCTTGAGCTATACATGCATTTTCCGTTTTGTATAAAATATAAATATAATTTTTCGTTAAAATCTTTTTCATTTTGTTTTGCTTTTAGCTCTTTGTATACATTTGGATTATAATCTTTTATTTCTTGTTTAAAATTTTCATATATTTTTAACAAAGCTTTTGCTCTGCTCTTGTTTCTAATTTTCTCTTGTTCTTTTCTTGCAAATTCAATGTAAATATTTTGAGGTTCACATCCCATTATTTTTGTTATTTCTTTAACTATTTTGGTTGTTTGCCATATACTTCTTTTATTTGCTGGAGATGTTGGAATTTCTTCTATTTGTTTATATGTAATATTACCTTCTATTTTATTTATACTTTCTTCTATTTGTTTATTAAATCCATATTTATCATTATTAATTATTTGCATAAAATTTTCCTTAGTAGTTTCCATCTTTTCTATTATAGTTTTATAATCATCTTTTGATTTTATTTCACATAATAATTTTTTTGATAACCTTGACCAACCTGTATATTTTAATTTAGCTAGTGTATTCACCGTTTCATCTGATAATTTATATACATCTTTTATCTTTTTCTTTAAAATCTTTTTATCTTCAAATATTGTTATCCATTCTATTATCTTTTCTATCATTTCGATGTTTTCATCATTTATTTTTCCAAATATTCTTTTCATATCTATATACGAAGACATGTTAGCCATAAATTTATTATCTTCTACAAATCCTGTAATGGATTTTATACTTGAATATATTTGATTATCAATTAGCATTTTCCTTAAATCTTTTTCTTTTACTGTTTTATTTACTTTAAACAATTTTTCTACTATCTCTTGTTTTATCTCTGGAGTAAGTTTTTGATTATTTATTCTTATATTGCTTAATTCATTTAACACACAAAATCTTGAGTATAATATAGATTGCTTAGGGATTACATCTTCATTTATTAAATATGTACATTTATTGGTCATTCTCCTTATAAATTCTTCTGCTGTTTTATCTATATCTACAATATTTTCAAAATTCCATGGCAATATTTTTTCATCTGATTTTCTTATAATCCAGGAAAATCTACTTTGATTTTCTTTTGCTAATGGTCCTACATAATAAGGAATTCTAAATTTCATTAATTGCAATATGTTTTCTTTATTTTCTTTAATTGTATTATAATATTCACTTTGATTATTAAGGATTTCTTCTAGCTCTTGATAATGTAATTGATATGGAATTGCTGCATTAGCTGTGGAGTTTATTTTTATAAGAAAATCTCTATTTTCTATTTTTTCTAGGATAATTTGTTTTTCTTGACAATCATCTATTATAGTAATATCTTTTTTTATTCTTTTGTATAAATCATCTACTGTACATAGTTTTATTTTTTCATTTTCTTTCTTGTTGTCGTAATTTACATAGTTGTTTGCTTCTGCTTTTCTAAACATAGAATTATATTCTAGTGGTATATATTTTTTATATACTTTTTTTAATAAATTTAAATCATTTTTATACTTTTCATATTTTTTTACAAATGCATTTGAAATATATTTTTCACCTTGTAATATATCTTGTAACACAAAATAATTATATATTTTTTGCATACTTTCATATACATAAATATTTTCTCCTAGCTTTTCTTTTATTACATCTTCATTTTCTATTTCATCACTAAATGAAATACTTCCATCACTGATTTCTTCTTCAAATATCTTATTTAAATCAAATTTATATCCTATTAATGATGAAATTATTGCTGTAATAATTGCTTTTTATGACTTATCATATTCAAATAAATTTATTAAATTATCTTTTTTAGTTCCTTTATTCAATTTCTTATCTTCTAGTATTTCTTTAAATTCTTTTGTTGTCCCCTTACATTCTATTAACAATTTTTCATTTAAATATTGAATTATATTTTTTATATCTTCTATAATTTCTTCATTTGAAGATTTTAAATCCGCTTCATACAAAAAATTTCCACGATATTTTATTATATGATGAATTGCAAGATACACTAGTCTTATATCATATTTTCTTTTATTACTTATTAGTTCTTTTCTTAGATGATAAATGGTAGGATATTCTTTGTAATAATCTTTATCTGTCATCTGAATATCCGAGAATAAATTATACTTCTTATTCTTTATGGAACTATTACATTCTTTTTCTTCCTTTGTTTTGTATGATTCTCTTAGCATTGCTAAAAAGTTTGGGTATTCTTTTTCTAAGTCATCCAACATTAAACTTTGTAATATATTAATTCTTTCTTTCCTTCTGTTTAGTCTTCTTCTAGATTCTCTCATAGTTCTCGTATTAGCTGTGGTTTCTCCTTCCTCAAATAATCTAGCTCCCCACATATTTTTGTTCTTATATTTTATTAAATTATTATTTAAATCCGTTACAGCCCATCCGACAGAGTTAGTTCCTATATCTAATCCTATGTTATAATCTAAATTTTTTTTGTTCATATACTTGCAATTTCTCCCTTCATATGATATATTTTATTTGCTATTAAATTACTATCTAAAATAGCACAATGAGTTAAAATAAGGTTAAACCTTAAATGCCAATTAAATGTTGGTTTTCACTTAGGTGATTTTGAGTTCTAGTTATCTAGAACTTTTTTATTGTATTTATAATAATTTAACATTGTTATATCATATCATTTTTAAATTTTTTGTCGAATTTTGTATTTTTTTATAAAAAAATGTGATTATTTTTTATTATCTTTAAATTTTTACAAGTTAATTATTTAGTGGTCCTTGTATTTGTATGAATTTTAATGAAAAAATAAAGCAATCACTTTTGTAATTACTTTATTTTTCCATGTTAAAATATCTTCTATATACTTCTGTATTTACACTTGAAAATATTTTTCAAAACCTTTGTAAGTTTGTACTATTCTAGTGTTCCACTTTCAGTTACTTCTATATCGAATTGATTGTTAGTACTATATGCTATTATATATTTTTCTTCTACTGTATCGTTTTTTGTATTATATAAATATACGATATCCTCTTGAGGTGTAACTAGGTAACGATGATTATGCATATGCAAATTAATAATATCTTTAACAGTAGTTTTTTCTTTAAAATTGTCCTCATCCTTTGCTGAAAATACACATATCTCTTTCATATCTTTTATATTTATTCTTTCACTATTTTCATTTTTTCTATATTCATATATTCTAAATTCTTCATGTTGTTACATTTTTTATATTTATATTCATTTATAATCACCTCAATTTTATATTACCATAATGCTTTTAAAAAAGTGGTCAAAAATTGTCTCTTATTATCAAAAAAGCAAAATAATTTTGTAAAACTAATTACATTATTATTTTGCTTTTTCAAATTAATCTTTTTCTTTAATCAACCACTCCAATACATTTATCTTCTTTATTCCATCAAAGTCTACATCTAAATCATCATCTAATGTCAAAATGTATTTAGGATAATTATCATTTATTTTCTTCAATGGAGTTAATTCTCTATCTAAAATTTTATTATCTTCTTCATTTTTTCCTCTAGTTGTTAATGCAACTTGATAGTAAACCATATTTTCTGGCTTTCTTGCTACAAAGTCAGCTTCTAAATCATCATATTTTCCTATATATACTTCATATCCTCGTCTCAACAATTCAATATACACAACATTTTCTAATATATGTTCCATGTCTCGACCAAAGCGTTGCCCTAACATATAATATCTTAATCCTATATCTATCGCATAATATTTTTCTTGAGTCTTTAAAGATTTTCTTCCTTTTATATCATATCTATTTGCTTAAATATTAAATAGCTATCTATCAAAGCATCTATATAGTTTGAAATTGTATAATATGATGAATTTTTTACTCCTTCAATATTATCACTTATGCTTTTCATACTCGTTCTATTCCTATGTTGTCATACAAATATTTTGTAACTCTTTCTAATACATTTTTATCTATTATTTCTTTTCATTACATCTTTAAATAAAATGGTATTATATATTCCATTTAAAAATAAATTTATATTTTCTAGGTTTATTTTATATAATTAGGCTACTTGGTCCTTGATTATTTGTTTTTCCTATTTTTTCACTATATATCACAATATGTGGATTATTGCATGATTTTTTAAAGCTTTTGCTTTTTCACCAATTTTTTATTCTGCTATAGCATCGCCTTTTTATATGCTTTAACTATTTATGCTTTTTTTTTCAATTATTTTTATTATTTTGTCCATTTTCTCTTCTCTTTTTCCTGATGTATCAAAAAATTTAATATTATATTTTTTACATTCTTCTGCATTTTTCTTGCTTTGATTAATAATATAGTTGCATATAAATTCTAGCCTTACACTGCCTATTCCTCTTGTCCAGTCGCTATTGTCATCATTTTTTCTTATTTGTTTCATTAAATGTTCTACATTTTCGTTTGGCATTCCCATGCAGTAGATGTCAAATCCTAATGGTTCAAATTGTTTTTTAGCATTTTCTATACTTATTTCATGGGTTTCAAATATCATTTTCCTATTTGCTTTTCTTAAGTCTATTTTCATTTGAGCTATCATTTCATAAAATACTTCTGTAATTACCTCATCTGAAAGATTAATTTCTTTGAAGTCTAACTCTAATATTCCATTTTTGGGTTTCATTTTGGAAAATTTTTTTCTTCGATATAATATTCCTAATGCTAATGAGAATATATCTCCTCTCACAAGCTCATAATTTTTATTTCTTTGAAATAATTGATTTGAAATTGTTGATTTACCACATCGTGGTGTTCCTATGATTAAAATATTTTTACTTATTTTTTTTCCTCCTTTTGTATTTGGTGAAATAAGCAAAAGTTTCGTTTATTATACTCTATTTTTTGATATAAGTAAATAGTTTTTATGATTTTTGTCAATCTTTTATGTTGACTTTTTGATTGGTGATTACGGTATTGTTTACTCATGCATTTTAGGGAATTTTCGAAATATTAATAGCGGACATTAATAATATTTATTCTTTTTAAATATTTTAAAGTCCGCTTCTTTGTTTATGTTCTTCAAATAATACTTTCTTTTGTATTATTATAAAAATATTTTTTCTATCCTTTTTATAGAATTCATCACATTTTTAAACTCTAGACATTTTGCATATTGATATTTTTCTGAATAACTTGTCATAAGTCTTTCACAAATTCACTTTTTTCTATTTCACCAATAACTTTATCTATACTTTTTATATCTGTACCTCTTTTAGAAAAAGTTTTTTCAATTACATTTTTTTAGTTTTGTTTTGAAAACTAAAAAAATGTAATTAAATAGTATAAATCATAATAATCTTTCATTCTACTATTTAATATTCCCCTACTTATTACTGTTTGAAATTTTTCTACAATTATGCTCTCTATGTTATATGTCATGATCTTCTCGTTTTAAGTTAATTTTAAATTATTACGTTTTTATTTAAAATATTTATCTTCAATATATTTCTTTCCTATATTAAAGACATTAGCATTTTTATCCTCTTGTAAAATATTTATTGCATTTACACATTGTAAATATACGTCATATAAATAATCCCATATTTTTAATTTTCCTCCAACAGCCTTTAATTCTTTATCTTTTATCATTTCTGTAAAAGATATTTCATATCTTTCCTCCTCTTTTTGATAACATTTTTCATATAAAGTTTTTTGATATATTTCATAGTCAAAACGTGCTAAATCATCAGAAATTTTTGTTCCAGTAACAAACTCTATAAATTCTAAATAAAGTGGTAATCTATTAATAATTCCTATAAATTCAAAAGTTCTATCAAAAAATAATGTTACTTCAAGTGAATTAACTATTGTTCTAGATACTTTTAATTTTCCTATTTTATCATAATATTGTATTTGTATTTCATTTACAAAACATTTTAATGCTCCTAGTAAATATTCATTAAATCCTTTTTTATCAATTTCTGAATATAAATAAAATACATTTTGCAATTTTTCAATAATTTCTTCGTCTTCATCATAATTTTCGTTATCTGTCCAATTAATTATTATTTGCAATAAATTTTCTTTTCTTTCTATTAGTTCATTTGTAGCTATATATAGATGAATATAGGTATTTATGAACTTTGTTTTTTTATCTTTTACATATATAATTCCTGTGCTATATAATTCTTTCAATTCATTCGGATACATATTAATATATTTTTGCATCTCTTCTTTATTTATACTAAATTTACCATTTATAAAACTATCATAAGCCATATCTTTAAGCAATCTATCAGTCTTTTGCGATATAGCATATTTTTCATTTAAAGTATATTCTAAAAATCCTTTTGCCAATCCTTGTATCGATTCATCTATTTCCACTTTTTTATCAATAAATTCTCTATACATCTTTACATTGTTATATTCTTTTTCATTATTTTCTTTGATAAAGCTAGATTTCCACCAACTTTTATTTGTTACCAATGGTAGTATTAGATCATAATATTCTTGATTTTCTTTTTTTATATTTTCTATCTTTATTCCTTTTTCAAACTTTTCCTTTATTGATTTTACTTGTTCATTATCTATAGTTTTATATTTATAATATGTGGGCGTTATTTCTTCTTGTTCTTTTTCTTCTTTTATATCTTCTATGATATCGGCTAACATTTTTTCGTCAACATATACATTACAATATTTAATAAGATGTTTTAGCATTTTATTTATATATTTTGTACTATATAACTTTTGCAAGCTAGGAATTTCATCCAAAAATGTACTCTTAATCCAATCTTGTATTATATCTTTTAATTTTTCTCCTTTTAATAATTCTCTTGCTATTTCTCCTGGCATCTGTTCATTTATTATACTTTCTACTTTTTCAGAAATACATTGTGATATAGCTTCTAAAAATGAATAGAAGTTATCTATCATATATTCTGCATCTTTTTGATATTTAAAGATTTCTGCACATGTTTTAAAAAATATTTCCATATCTGATACATATTCAATGTAATATATTAAATCAATATTTCCATATTTTATTATATCTTCTTCAAACGCCTTTTTAGTATACTCATATAATGCATCATTTTCATTTTCTAATATATCAATTATTATTTCTGGTTCTTCATAACCAAACTCTTCTAAGATAATTTTTTTCAAAAAATCTTCTCTTTCTTGATTAATACTACTTTTTATCAAATCAAATAATATTGGTCTTTTATTATAATGACAGCTTTTTAATGTTAGAAACTCATTTTCTGCCTTTTGAGCTAGCTTTTCATATACTTTATTATTTGATGTAATCATAAAAATATATTGTAAAGTTTCAACAAATTTTGCACTTTTTATATAACGTTCTACATTTATTTCTTTATGTCTTATTTTATTAATAATGTAATCTGCAATACTATGTTTACATACTTCTAATTCTTTTTCATTTTCTTCATCAAATGTAATTTTTATAAATGAACCACTTAAAACTTTTAATGATTTAACAAAAGTTTCTGAATCTAGTAATGTAATATTTTCATCTTGTATTATTTGATCAAATTGTTCTTTCACATATTCTTCTGGAACCTTTACCCCATACAAAACTATGATTGTTAATATTATTTTTTCATATGATGATAATTTTTTATATTCTTCTTCCCATAGCTCATTTGGATCATTTAAAGCATTTAATATATATTCTTTTACATTTGATATTTTTTTATTTTTAAGCCTTTCACATATAAGAGCAATGACTCCCGGATTAAAATTCTCATTTGTGATTATATCCACATAAAATTCATCTTCTACTATTTTTTTATGAGTATCTGTTCTAAGCAAATTATTTATTTTCATGTGATTATATAAGATATTTCCTTTTTCTTCATAAGTGTAATTTGTTACATCTATTAAGTATTCGTCTTTTATAGTTGTAGCCTTGTAAAATTTGTAAAATATATTTTTTGCATTATTATATATATAAGTTCTAGTTGTAAAAATTAATTTTTTATTTTTAGAATTTTTAAAAATGCTAACCATTTTATCTAAAGTACTATCCGCTATATTTTTTTCTAAATACTGTACATTTGAACCCAAAAAATCATCTAATAAACATATTATTTTTTCATCTACAGCAACTTGTTCTTTTATTTTTTGTAAATCATCTACATTTCCATACATAAACATATAGCCTTGTTCTATATAATCTAAAACTAGCTTTCTTGCTGTAGTTGTTTTTCCAACCCATGGTTCTCCGTGTAAAATTACAATATTTTGCTTTTCTAATTTTTCTTTTGCTTCTTTATATGCATTTGTTTCAAAGAACACTTTGCTTGACTTTTTTATTTCATTTAACTCATATTTCGTATTATAATTATAGCATATCACTTTTTTATCATATACTTCTGTTTCAGCCAATGGCTTTATCTTTTCATATATTTTTAAAGTATTTACAAATTCTATGCATATTGAAACTAATTCATTTTTCCTTAATAGTTTAAATTTTAATCTTTTAGTTTTGCTATTTTTAGTTTTATTCTCTTCTAATATTTGTTCTATTGTTTTTAAATCAAATACCTTGTAGAAAATTTGTGTATTTTTGTTAGAATCTATTTCTATTATAAAATAAATTGCACCAATATTGAATTTTCTGTAATTTTCTATGTCTGATATTTTTACATCGTAGTATGTTTCTTTTTCTTTTATTATTTTATTAGCTTTTAATGATACATTGGTATTATTCTTTTGTTTTGCATTTCTTCCTTTGACTTGTACAGGTATTATTCCTACTATGTCTGTTGATTTATTACTGTCACCTTTGTATAGTTCTATTTTCCCATCCCATACTGGCTCTTTATCTCTTTTTCTTAAGTTTTCTTGTAGATTATTGTACTTATTTATTTCGTTTATTATTGCACTTATTGCTATACTTTCTGTTTTAGATGAGTTCATTTTTGGATTCCTTTCTTTTTTCTTATTTTATTATTTTTGGAAGGTTGTGTCAATATTGTACTATACCTTCGAGTTATGAGCGAGGTTTGACTGGTTTTTGTAGTTTTGTGAAAATTAGAGTTTTTGTTGGTATTTCGGTATTTACGAGAGTTCTAGTTTATAGAACATTTGTGCATTTTTAGGTGATTTTTTGAAGTTATTTTACCCAATTTTTACCCAATGGGTTTAGTACGTTTGTTCTTACAAAATTGGCTCTTGTAAGAGATATTTTTATTAATAAAAATTTTAATTTTTAGGAGGAGTTAGATTATGAATAATTTAAGAGAAGTTAATGATGATATTTTGAAAGATTGGTTAGAATTTAGAGAGGAGACTTTGTGTTGCACTTTAAGTGCTGAGGATAAAAAGCATTTTGTTTATTTTGATGAGATTTCTGAAAAAATTTTAAAGAATGTTCCAGAACAAAATAAAAAGTATGTCAAGAAACAACTTGATCTGCTTGATGAGAATTTTATGGATTATATTTTCTATTGGAATGAGAAATATTATAGGAATGGTTTTGTTGATGGAGTGCAGTTGATTGGTGGATGTTTTGATAATTAATTAAATATATTTTCCGAAGTTTTTTCAAAATTTTGAAAAAACTTCGGATTTTTATGTACTTTTTTTAATTAGTAAAAATATAAATTTCTCTATTTAATAATATTTCTTAAATGTTGAACCTTCTGCATAAGCTTTTCATTTTTTCTTAACTCTGATAAGCTATTGTTGTAACCCTCTAATTCATTTATTAATTCAATAAATAATGGTGAAGTTACATTTGCCTTAGCTATTTTCAATAACTCTTTATACTGTTTTATACATAAAGAGAACTGTAATTTGCTGGATATTTTATCTATTGAAAAAGAAGTAACTGCTAATAAAAATTGTCTTTGTGAAAATTTATTTATTAGTTCTCTATATATGGTGTCCGCTCCCCAACAGATACCATTTCCATTAGTTAAAAATGCATCTATTATGACTTTTATGTAATAATCATTTATAGAAGTAGGAACTGCATTATTTCCCAACAGCCTTTTTATATGCTCTGCATATGGAGGTTCTAAATAAAAATTATTCATTGGTGCATTATGTGCTATGTATAAATGTTCTAATTCAATTTTTAATTCAGCAACTTTTATATTATCTGGTAAATATGACTCTGCATCTACAATTTGTAAAAACTCTCTAGCTAATTTTGCTTCGTTTTGATCGTTATTTACTTGAAATTTACCGAACTTAATGCCCAAATTCCATTTATTTTCCTCTGAAACTATATTCCATAGCTTTGGCAATAACATCTTTATATTTCTTCTTGTTTCAATGGTTGTATCCTCTCTACAATATATTCCAAAAAATCCATTACAAAGTGAATCTGCTTTATCAAATGTTAAATCTCCAAAAAATTCACTTATTATTTCGGCTTCTGTGTCAGTTATTTCATTATTTTTTATATTATAAAGAAGTTTTCTAATCTCAATAGTAATATTAGATAATGGTAATGATATTACTTCTTTTATACATGTTTCAAGCCATGAAATTAATTGAAGACCTGTTAACTCTACCTGATTAGGATGAGCTGCACTTGCCCAGTTTCTCATAAATTTTATATTATCTAGCATTCGATATCCTATGTCCGATATCAAACCTATTTCTTTTGCTCCTTGTATCAATTCGCTATCATCTATTTTTGCCAAATCAGCTTCAGTTGATAATTTATTTCTTTTATCTGATGTTACTGCTAAATCAAAAAAATATTGTATGTCATATTGAGCAATTCTGTATCTCAATTGGTTAACAGTTTCATCCCACAAATAATTTAACGCAGCATCAAATAATCCAGCACTTACTGCTGATAAAAACTTTGATATGTAGGTAGCTTTTATAGCAATATCTGGCTCTAGTAAGTCAACTACATCTTCAATATTCTTAAAAACTTTTTTTCTTTCTTCAACACCAACTAATATATTTTCTGTTGGCAAACCTAGATAATTATATATATTTAACATTTTTTCATCATATTCCGTTAAATTTTTTGCTATCTCATTATTATTTAGAACTATTAAATCATTCATAACTCTTCTCCTTTTACTAATTATCTCAAAAAATATTTCATCATTTCTGTATATTGATCCTGCGCATTTAGGCAAGTATCTATTAAATATCCTTTTTCTTTATTAGTTTGATATTGATTTAATCCTCTATAATAGAATAGCTTATCTTTGTCTAAAATAATAAATGGTACTATATTATTTTTTAAACATTCTTTAAAGGCAATTATTCTACCAACTCTACCATTTCCATCTTGAAACGGATGTATCTTTTCAAATTTAGCATGAAATTCTATTATTTCATTTATTGTAACTTGTTTCAAAGACTCATACCATTCTAATAATTTTTTCATATCTCGCTCAACATTTTTAGGATCTGTAGTTTTTAGTCCCCCTACTTCATTTGGTAATTTCTTATAATCTCCAACGGCAAACCAATCTTTTCTACTAT
>ERZ827452.308-NODE-308-length-71860-cov-7.772202_pt1 | contig 71860 bp, 80 predicted proteins | sample MGYA00519866_ERZ827452 | MGnify/ENA primary metagenome ERZ827452 (study PRJEB31778, sample SAMEA3449307) | human gut metagenome | biome: human gut; feature: human-associated habitat; material: faeces | place: United Kingdom | collected 2010/2012 ... | reverse complement strand
TTTTCGCCTATCGAATTTCTTAATAATAGTGTCCAATATGATTGACAAACCTACAAAATGCAAAAATTAGCGAAAAGTACTGTTAATCTTACAAAAAATATGTTATAATTAGTTTGGTAAAACTAAAACGCTAAAGCTTATCATAATATAATATTTTTACAGGAGGTCAACTATGTCAAAGGTAACAGAACTTAAAGACAAATTCGTTGAGATCTATACGGAAAACATAAAGCGCCCGGGTTCGGAAAAGCTGCTCAATTATCTGCTTTCAGAAAACAGCGACTTCTTTGTTGCACCTGCTTCTACAAGATACCACGGAGCATACGAGGGTGGCTTGTGCGAACACAGCATACACGTTTATGAGTGCCTGAAAAGCTATCTGGAGCGTGAGCGTGTAAAGGAAGATTACAACATGGAATACTCTGACGAGAGCATTGCTATCGTTTCACTGCTTCATGACATCTGCAAGGTAAATCTTTACAGAGTAAGCTACCGCAACGCCAAGAACGAACAGGGCGTGTGGGAGAAAGTCCCATACTATGAATTTCACGAAACACTGCCATATGGTCACGGTGAAAAGTCGGTCTACATAGTAAGCAGCTATATGCGACTGACCCGTGAGGAAGCCATGGCTATACGCTGGCACATGGGCTTTTCAGGAGAAGAAAACAAGAACAGTATCGGTCTTGCCCTTGAAATGTATCCTCTCGCACTGGCGACCCACATTGCAGATATGGAATCTACATTTTGTATAGAAGGCGGCAAGGCGTGAGGATACTTATAGACGCTGACGGCTGTCCTGTTACGAATATCGCAGTTTCTATAAGCAAAAGCCATGGGCTTGAATGTATCATAGTTTGCGACAGCTCGCATATTTTCAGCTCTGACTATGCCCAGGTGATAACTGTCGACAAGGGTGCAGACAGTGCAGACATGAAGCTTGTGAACATCGCTTTAAAGGGCGATATTGCCGTGACGCAGGATTATGGGCTTGCGGCAATGTGTCTTGCAAGAAACGTCCTTGCTCTGGACCAGAACGGCAGGATATATGACAGCTCCAACATCGACGCACTGCTTCTATCAAGACATACTGCAAAGAAAATACGCAGAAGCGGTGGCAGGCTCAAAGGTCCGCCAAAGCGCACCAAACAGCAGGACGAGGATTTCAGGGTGGCTCTTACCAAACTAATCGAAGATAATATTAACTTTATGTAAAATATGCACAAAATATATAGAATTTCATAGAAAATTGTGTTACAATCAAACTATAGTTTTATAGAAAAGAGGTTTTCACAATGAACATAGACAAGATTTTGAAGGAACTCACACTTGAAGAAAAAGCTTCATTGTGCTCAGGCTCTGACTTCTGGCACACTGAGGAAATAAAAAGGCTGGATATACCAAGCATAATGGTGTCTGACGGTCCTCACGGACTTAGGAAAATGCGTGATGATACAGACAATCCTAACGAAGCTATCAAGGCAGTATGCTTCCCATGTGCCTGCGCACTTGCCTGCTCTTTTGACAGAAAGCTACTTACAACTCTCGGCAAGGCTCTTGGCGAGGAGTGTCAGGCTGAGGACGTTTCCGTTATACTTGGCCCTGGCTGTAACATAAAGCGTTCACCACTTTGCGGCAGAAACTTTGAATACTTCTCGGAAGACCCTTATCTTGCTTCACAGCTTGCCACAGCACACATAAAGGGCGTTCAGAGCAAGGGCGTAGGAACTTCCCTTAAACACTTTGCCATGAACAATCAGGAAACAAGACGTATGAGCTATTCTGCCAACGTTGATGAGAGAACGTTCCATGAGATATATTTAAGTGCCTTTGAAACACCAGTCAAGGAAGCAAAGCCTTGGACAGTGATGTGTTCATACAACCGCATAAACGGTGAATATTCCTCGCAGAACAAGCTTCTGCTTACTGATATACTCAGAAACGAATGGGGCTATGAAGGACTTGTAGTTAGCGATTGGGGCGCAGTTGATGACAGACCTCTTGGCATTGCCGCAGGTCTTGACCTTGAGATGCCTACCAGCAACGGCAAGAATGACGAGCTTATCATAGAAGCCGTAAACAACGGCTCGCTTTCAATGAAAGACCTTGACAAGGCTGTTAGAAACGTGCTTACGCTTATTCAGAAAGCCGAGGACGGCTATGCCCCTGCAACAAAGTGGGATAAAGAAAAGCAGCATGAACTTGCAGGCAAGATAGAGTCCGAATGTGCGGTACTGCTCAAAAATGATGATAAGATACTGCCGCTTGACAAGTCTGCAAAGATAGCTTTCATTGGCGAATTTGCCGACAAGCCACGTTATCAGGGTGGTGGAAGCTCTCACATAAATTCATTTAAGGTAACATCTGCTCTTGAAGCTGTCAAGGGCATGGATAATATCACATACGCACAGGGCTTCGTCACCGACCGTGACGAAACTGTTGACGAGCTTCTCGATGAAGCTGTGGAGCTTGCCAAGAACAGTGATGTTGCCGTTATCTTCGCAGGTCTGCCCGAAAGCTTTGAGTCTGAGGGCTTTGACAGAAAGCATATGAGAATGCCTGATTGTCAGCTCAAGCTTATTGATGAAGTTGCTAAGGTAAATGAAAACGTTGTTATCGTTCTCCACAACGGCTCGGCTGTTGAAATGCCGTTTGCAGATAAGGTGAAGGGCATACTTGAAATGTATCTTGGCGGACAGAACATCGGCACTGCAGAAAAGGCCCTGCTTTTTGGCGAAGCTAACCCTAGCGGAAAGCTTGCGGAAACTTTCCCTGAAAAGCTTTCACATAATCCGTCTTATCTTAATTTCCCGGGAAATATGGACGATGTTGACTATACCGAGGGAATTTTCGTGGGCTACAGATATTATGATGAAAAGGGCATAAAGCCACTGTTCCCATTTGGTCACGGACTTTCATACACAACCTTTGAATACAGCAATCTTACTGTTTCAGAAAACGAGATAAAAGACGACAAGACCCTGACGGTCATGGTGGACGTAACAAACACAGGCGACAGAGATGGTATGGAGATCGTTCAGCTTTACGTTTCCGACAAGGAAAGCTCAGTGCGCAGACCTGTCCGTGAGCTTAAGGGCTTTGAAAAGCTTTTCCTTAAAGCTGGCGAGACCAAAAAGGCTGTGTTCCACCTTGATAAGCGTTCATTTGCATACTACGAGCCTGATATACACGATTGGTTCGTTGAATATGGTGAGTTTATTATCGAGGCAGGCTCTTCTTCAAGAGATATCAGACTTTCGACTTCTGTTTATGTATCTTCCGATACAAAACTCCCAGTGCATTTCACCTTGAACACCACCTGTGGCGAGATAAATTCTATCCCAGAGGGAAGAGCTATGTTCGAGGACATTTTAAGCAAAATAGACTGCGGTTTTGGCGACACGGCTTCCGACGATCTTGGCGCTTCTGCAAAGGAAATGATGGAAGCAATGATAAGAGATATGCCACTGAGAACCCTTGTTACATTTACAAATGTTCCAGACATCACAAGAGCGAAGATGTCAGAAATGGTGGAAAATCTCAACGAAATGCTTGCAGAAAAATAATCAATTATGGACAGCAAGTTAGACAGCAACAAAGACGAAAAATCGAATGTGACAGAAAATGATGCTTCAAAAGTAGAAACAAGCAGAATAAAACTTTTCGTAGGCTTGATCGCAGTTGCGATCGCCATTACTACAGCGATCGCTTCTGCACTTGTTAACAGACCACAGCGTGATGATGTGGTGATACTCACACCGCCTGCTGACAGCTCTCAGGCTGACAAGGTGGACAATTCAGGCAGTGAAAAGGTCATTAGCAAGACTGCAAAGGCACACACCACAAAGAAAACAGTGACATCAAAAGCCGTCACAAGCAGTATTGCTGAAACAAAAGAGGAATACAGATTTCCTGCTGACATAAACAAGGCTGATAAGGAAATGCTTATGGCGGTGAGCGGCATAGGCGAGGTAACAGCCGACAGGATAATAGCATATCGTGACAGAGTTGGTGTTATCAGCAACATGGATATGCTTCTTGAAGTAAACGGCATCGGAGACTCTACACTTGAACTTCTCAAAGGCTATTTTTATGTTGACAGTGCAGACTACCATGATATGCCGCAGGAAACGAAAGTCGCAGAAACTCAGCCTGTTCAGACAGAAATCCCTGCTGATACTGTAACAGAGCCTCCGGCCACAGAGGAGCAAACTGTTACAACGGCTGAAACTACTGAGAAAGTCAGGCAGAAAGTGAACATAAACAAGGCTGACGCTCAGGAGATATCAGACAAGCTGCTAATTGATATGGACAAGGCGAATGCTGTCATAGAACTTCGTGAGCTTATATCCTATTACGAAAGCCCTAACGAGCTTCTTTTGTGCAAGGGCTTTACAGAAAAACTTGTTTCCGAGCTTTGGGATTATATTGAAATATAACTGTATTTTATATATCTGCTACATAAAAAAAGAACTCGCACAATTTCGTGCGAGTCTTTTTTGCTTAATAACGCCAATGCAAACGGCGAGCCTTATGAATATCAGATCATTTATCCTTTGTTCTTTTTGACACGCTTACGGCAACGGCACCAAGCAGCAACATTGTCAATGCTGCACCTGCTCCTAAGCCTGTGTTAGGTGACTTATCACCGTCTTTGTTTACATTTTGAACTGCTGTCTGTGAACTGTTTTGTAAGCTATCATCTTTTTTACCAGTGCTGTCTGGTGATATATCTGATGAACTTTCAGATGCTTTTGTACCAAGGACATAGAAAGGTGCATCGTCTGTGACAAAGGATATTTCTGCGTCAGACTCTTCACATTTAAGACTGCTTACTGTACCATCACCTTTAACGGAATTTACCTGATCTTTGTCTATGTTTATCGTTACCTTTATTCCATTTGCCGGCAGAATAGAATCTCCGTCAATGTAATAAATATGAAATGCTACGGTGTTTTCAGACTTTTTTCCCATGACGCTGTTTAACCAGTCAAGAGCTTCCTTCTCTGTGACCTGATCCACCACAAGATTTTTATCTTTATCGGCATTCTCGATCTTCACGCTTGTGCCATCTGGAAAATCAATAACAGCATTTCCATCGTCGTCAACAGGCACACTGTTCCATGGAACATCTTCTGTATAGACCGCATAAACATTTCCATTTGCAGTTGTATTATTATCATCAAGCTTTGCCTCGGCTGCATAAGCACCAGAAGGTATGCTTAATGCAAGCACAAGAGCAAGAAATGAAGTCATTTTTTTCATTGGTCTATTTGACCCCCTATCTGTGTATTCAAGGAAGCCGCACCTGCACTATAATAAGTGTGCGGCTCGTAACCCATGATCTTAAGCTTTATCTTTGTACCGACCTCCGGCGTCTTTGAGAGCGTAACATATTTCACATACTCGTTTGGCTTGATAAGACCCGTTTCTCCAAGCATATTTCCCTGTTCGTCAAACACTCTGAGCTTTATCCAGGCATTGTTGCCCTCGATATTTGTAAGATATACTATTGCCTTATCGCCTTCCATAGTGACGTTTCCGCACACCGCAAAATCATAGCTCATATCATCTCTGTTCGGAGAGCTATAGCCTAAATTTTCCGAAACCTCAGGCTTGCCATGCTGTGCTGTGCTTTCAAAAGGCGGTGGAGTAAATTCTGCATTTTTTTTATCATTTGGACGGCACAATGCAAATATCATCACGCCAATGGTAACTGCAAAACAGACCATAAGCACTGATACGATCAGCTTCCCGTCATTTTTTTGCTTATCCATCATAAGCCCCCTGATATGAATACTTTTTTATTACGCTATCGGTACAATCCCAATATCATTGTTTCTTACTACCCTCCATGCTCCATTTGATCCTGTTACATAATAAAGAGTTGTATCAATATGAGTAGAAGCAACCATTGCGTCAGTTACTTATTGAATGTCTTCAGAGATCGTTACTGTGATAGTGCCAAGATCTGTATTGTTTGTTTCTATCCCTGCTCCACTTACACTGAAATGTGTTGAATCTTTAGGTGCGGCGTCAACAGTAGTGCCTTCGGCTGTTTCCAATAAAATAACACCTTCATCAAACATTCCGTTAAGTCCTTCAACCTTTGATGCAAAATTCAACTGTGCTTTAATAGCCGAATTTGAATGGTTTGTTACAGTTATCTCCTTAGGCTCATCCCACCAGCATGCAGACTCTGTGGTATAGCTATGTGTTTCAGGATTCCATACCTTATGTCCGCCAAAGTAGGTAAAATTCATTTCCTCCCACTCAACGTCCACAGACATTGTCGTTGACTTGGAATCAATATAGCTTCCTGTAACCTTGATATTTGTTGGTTCACTGCCGTCATTTTTTTCTGAATTTACTGCATATGCTGTAACCACGCTAGTGCTTGCAAGCACTAATGCGGCAATGATCGCAAATTTGTTTTTCATGATAAATTCCTCCGTTATTTATTTTTCAACAGTGACAGTTATTTTTGCAACCGTATCGACCATTGCTTTTTCACCTGATTGCGGATCATAACTTAAAACTCTGAAATTTGCGTCTGTATAAGTGCCTTCACTAAGTTTGTCCGCCTCGCCCTCAAGCAAAGGAAGCGTTTTAAGCTGATTACCTGGTTTTATGGTACCTGAGCGTGCGATGATCTCACCATTTATCTCAATACAAAGCACGATATCCTGAGTTGAACTGCTTGGATGCTTATAACTAAAATAAGCTGTTTTATCAGAAAGCTTGATATTCACTGTATTTTCGTATTCAAGAGAAATTCCTCCGCCACCCTCAGGCACATCAAGATTTCTGCTGTTGTCCTCCAAAGGTTCAGCATTCTGCTCTGTCTGCTGAGGTGCATAATCAGGTACTAGAGATTTTGTTTCTGGCTTTCTGAAAAACACAGCCCAAATCGTAATGCCTATGCAAAACATCATGCCCAGAATAAGTGCGGCTATTATGATCCTTTGTTTTTTTGCTTTGTTCTCATTATTCTCCATCATTTTCCTCCTGCTTGTGCATTAGCCAGACATTCCTGCTAAATAGCATTAATGTTCACAATAATCATACATTGTTATTAACAAAAAGTCAACAACATTTGCACAAACGGTAAAAATAATGCACAAGCGGTAGTTTTTTTGATACATAGGGCATTCATTTTTTGACAGTTCAATATCTCCGTGACCGTTAAAGCACAACAAAAACGATAGCTCTCATAATAACACCGTTACTTTTTTATTAATAGATAATACTTGAAATCTTCGGGATAATATAGTATAATAGTTTTATATGTTGTTATCCTGATAGGAAAACTCAGGCAGAAGGAATGGTGATAGTATGAAAAAAGAAGTTATCTCTGTGAACTCAAATGCAGAGAAAACTATTATCGCAATGACGATATCCGTTGTTCTTGCCATTATTTTTGACGGCAAAAAGAAAAAGCCTGCAAAGCGCAAAAGCTTTGCTCAGCGTGTTTCAAAGCACTATAAAACTATTGACAATATAATGCTTATGACAGTTGCAAAGGACGTCAAGAAAAAAGAGCAGGAACGTGCGGCTCTTAAAAAGAAAAATTCATACAAGACCAAGCTCCGTGACCTTGAGATACAAGACGCTGAGTTTATTGAACTGTAGGTGATATCATGACGGAATATTTCAAGCGTTACCGCAGTTTTGTTGCAAGCTGTCTTGAGGATAAAGACTGCGACTTTGCAAAGCTCCTTGATTATCACAAAGAACATATCGCTTTTTTTCAGCACGAACGGCTGATACATCTTATCGTGACTGTGCTTTTTGCACTTTGTACTGTCATGACGTTCATTGCCATTGCAGTTTGGCAGGTCATGATACTCATACCCCTTGCCATTGCGTTTCTCGTACTGCTTGTGCCTTATATAAAGCACTACTATTTTCTTGAAAATCAGACTCAGCTTCTTTATAAGGACTATGACAAAATATACAGACGAGTACATAATTTTGGACTTAACAACGAGAAAGGCGTGAAATAATGGAGTACACAAAATACACCAAGGAGCAGTGGAAAGGCAGCGTCATAACCTCTCCCCTGCCACCTACTCTCGTTACCTGCGGCAGTATGGATAAACCCAATGTGTTCACAGTTGCGTGGACAGGTATTCTCTGCACTCAGCCGCCTGTTACCTACATCTCCGTCAGACCTGAGAGATATTCCCACGAGCTTATCACTCAAAGCGGTGAGTTCGTCATAAATCTGCCGACCAGAGAGCTTGTGAAAGCTGTGGATTGGTGCGGTGTGAAAACCGGCAGAAAAGTGGATAAGTTCAAGGAAATGCACCTTACCGCAGAGCCGTCCGCAAAGGTATCGGCACCTTTGCTGGCCCAGTCCCCTGTGAATATCGAGTGCAAAGTAAGAGAGGTCGTGAGCCTTGGAACGCATGATATGTTCATTGCTGACATTGTGGGGCTTGACGTTGCAAAAGAATTGCTTGACGAAAAAGGAAAGCTTTGTCTTGACAAAGCGGGGCTTCTTGCCTACGCTCACGGAGAGTATTACGGTCTTGGCAAAAAGCTTGGCACGTTCGGCTACTCAGTAAGGAAAAAGAAAAACAACAAAAATATCAGAAAAGGAAAATAGAGTTATGAAAAAAATTCTCACAGCCGCAGTTGCGCTGGCTGTATGCTATAGGCTCAAACCTATCAAAGCGTACGCATGGAGCGGCACTACTCACGAAGACATTGTGAAAAAATCACTTGCACTTCTTGAAAAGGAAAAGAAACAAAAGCAGGTGACATTCTATAAAGACTATCACAGCGAGATACTCAAGGGCTGCACACAGCCTGACGAGGAAAACGATATGGACAAGGGTCATGGCAAGCATTATTACTCCTGCGTTAATCCAAAGGGCAAGGAGCTTCCTGAAACTAACGGCTATTACCGCAACCGCTTTGGTGACCTTGCAGTGAGCGCAAGAACTTGCCTCGAAGAAAACTACACCGCCGCAGTATCTCTTTACAAAAGCGGTGACATAAAAAACGCCATGCGTGTTCTCGGCAGAGCCGCACATTTTATTTCAGACATGGGATGCACTGTTCACGTTGCAAACATGAAATATCAGGACAAGGCAAACAACGTGCATTACGCTTTTGAGAAGCACGTTTCCACCACCTGCACAAGACACACAGCCGACAGCTTCGACAAGCGTCTGCTGAAATACTACGGCAAGGATAACTTTGGCGAGGCTTCAAACAAGCTTGTAAAATACGCAGGCAAGTTCGTTGACACCATTTCTCACCTTGACCCAAGAGCTTTTGATGACGTTGCAAAGAACACTCTGCCGGTCACACAGCAGAATGTCACAGCGCTTCTTTTGAAATTCTATGACGATTGCACCTCTGACGCAGGGAATTACATACTTGACGGCAAGGCATACACATTCAAAAACGAGATATCAGGTCTTGTACTCACTGTTACCCCAAAGGGATTGCAGCTTGAAAAACCTGACAAGGAGCTTGAACAGAAGCTGACAGTCTGTCTTACAGAGGACGGCACATTCGGTTTGAAGATAGGCGACGGCGGATATGTAAACGCTTCATGCAAGGGCTATGACTATCTAAAAATAGACGGCAAGCCTGTTCAGTTCAGGGTCACTGCGCTGGGAAAAAGACGTTTCAGAATATCCACTGAGTCCACAGACTATGTAAAGGTGCTTGCAAACTCAAAGGGCGGAAAGCTCTCCTTTGCTGACCTTGAGCCTGAAAACTCAGCTCAGATCTGGATACTTAACTAAAGATCACAACACAAAAAAGGCAGACTCATCGTCTGCCTTTTTTTACTGCAAATTATGTTTGCGTGTTATTATGAAGTTTGTCAACAGGAAATATGCCAAAATATATGCGAACTGATACATTGTCATAAATACCAGACGCAAATCCAAGTTTATATTGCTCTCGTAATACACCGCATGACCCACAAAGAACATATTCCAAAGTGAAAGACCGCCAGCAAAGCTGTTTATAAAAGAGGATATTATATTGCAGCCGAACACTATGCCAAAGCCTGCAAGCACCTTATGTCTGAAACAATTTGAAAGGGAGATAACAAAGTAAAAGAATATCTGCCAGTTGGCAAAAAGTATCAGAGCATAAAGACAAATAAGAAACGAAGTGAGCGGTTCTTCAGCAAAGCCATTGCCAAATGCGTTTATAAAATCTCCCACCGAGTCAAGATATTCTGTTGGATCAATAAGCAAAAGCGAAAGCACAAAAACGATCATACTCGCCGCCGACCATATAACAGAAGAGATGAACTTTGTGAAAATGTGATAATATGGCTTGACAGGTATTGTCAGCATAAGATAGCCCTCGTCAGTGAAAAGGGTCTTGTGAAAGTTCGTCAGCGATATGGTAAAGCCCACAGTGAACAAAGCCCCCACGGCAATACCATAGGCAATGCTCACAACAATGAATATCATCAGAAAATTAGGGCTTTTAACGCTCTCACCGTAACGGAGCATAAGAGAAAATATCAATGCAACTATCATATATCCCAACACAAGAGGGAAAAACTTTCTTGCCGAGCGTTTAAGCTCATATTTCAAAAGCTTGCCTAACATCTGTACACCTCCCTGAAAAGCTGATCCACAGACTTGCCAGTTTCGTTATGGATAGCGTCAACAGATTTATGCAGCCTTAGCATACCGTTTTGTATCATCACTACGTCGTCAAGAACAGGTTCGATATCTGCAATAAGGTGGGTGGAAATTACCACAGCCGCCCGCTCGTTGTAATTTGAGATTATGGTGTTGAGGATATAATCTCTTGCCGCAGGATCAACGCCTGCAATTGGCTCATCAAGAAGATAAACGTCAGCCTCACGGCTCATAACAAGACAAAGCTGCACCTTTTCTTTTGTACCCTTTGACATTGTCTTGAACTTTGCCGCAGGGTTTATCCCCAGCCTGTTCATCATATCCTGAGCCTTTGCTACATTGAAATTGCTGTAAAAATCCTGAAAAAACCTAAGCATCTCATTTACTTTCATATCGTCAGGTATGAAATTTCTGTCAGGCAGATAGGAAACCACTTTTTTAGTTTCCACACCAATAGGCATTCCGCATATGAGTATATCCCCTGCCGTAGGTTTTATAAGTCCACAGCAAAGCTTGATAAATGTTGTTTTTCCGCTTCCGTTCGGCCCTAGCAGACCGATAATTTTACCCCTCTCCAGCGCAAGGTCAAGATTGCTCAGCGCTGTAAAGCTTCCATACTGCTTTGTAAGCCCATAAGTCTGCAAAACAGTTTCCATGCTGTCCCCTCCTTTGTAGCAAAAAGCAGCAAGACTTTAACACGCCTTGCTGCCGCATTATTATCTTTCTTCACAAATAAGCTTGATCGCAGTTCTTTCCTCACCGTCGATCAAAACGCTTGCAAATGCAGGGATACAAATAAGATCAATGCCCAATGGTGCAAGATAGCCCCTTGCGATCGCTATAGCCTTGATTGCCTGATTGGCTGCGCCTGCGCCCACTGCCTGTACCTCAACTGCACCGCTGTCACGGATAACGCCCGAAACTGCTCCTGCCACCGAATTAGGGACAGACCTTGAAGAAACCTTTAGAATTTCCACTTGAATACCTCCATAAGTAAATTCAAAGAATTTACCCCACTTATTATACACACTATATTATACTACATACATAATAAAATTTCAAGCTTTATTAATACTTTTCGTTATTATCGCTTAATAACACGCTGTATATTTGTTGCTTTTCCCGATTTTTCATCAAATTTTACCACAACTCCGTTTATAAAGCAATCGTTGGTGCTTTCTGAAAACCTCACAGGGGTGCGGTATTTGAACTTATTTATGACTATATCACTGTCTACACCAAGTACGGAAAGCTCAGGGCCTGTCATTCCAACATCGGTGATATAGGCGGTATGTCCGCCTAAGATCATTTCATCAGCCGTCTGAACATGGGTATGCGTGCCAAGCACAGCAGTGCATCGTTTTTGCAGATAAAAGCCCATAGCCTTTTTCTCAGAAGTTGCCTCCGCATGAAAATCAACGATTATATTAGGCGTATCAATGCTTTCAAGAAGCTTGTCAACATAGTTGAAAGGATTTTCCACTGCTTCCATATACATCGTTCCCATAAGATTTACCACGGCTATCTTATAAGGACACATATCGATATAAGTCACACCATGACCCATAACGCCCTCAGGGTAATTGGCAGGTCTTAATAGTTGCTCGTTTGTGTCATAAAGCTCCTCAGCCTCACGTCGTCTGAAAGAATGATTTCCTGTCGTTACAACGTCAGCCCCCATGTTGAGAAGCTGTCTGTAAGACTGCGGTGTGATACCATTGCCCTGAGCAGAATTTTCACCGTTCACCACGGTCACATCTATATCATATTCACGCTTCAGCTTATACATTCTGCTTTCAAGAAAATCGCAGCCGCTTTGTCCCACAACATCTCCGATAAAAAGTAAGTTCATTTGCTATCTCCGTTCTATACTGCATTTTACAGTTACCCTTATTATACACTATCCTTACTGCAAAATCAAGCAGACATCACAAAAAAAATCAGACGCTTTTACACGTCTGATCTTCCATATCAATTATCGTCAACTGAAATATCATCAACTATCTCAGGAGTATCCTGGATTTCTGGTGTTTTATCAGGTTCACCCATAAACTCGCTTTCTGTAAGCTCGCCATTCATAAGCTTCTCAAATGTTGCACCGTCAACCTTTTCATATTTCATAAGATACTTAGCCACAACATGAAGCTTATCCATATGCTCGTTGAGTATCTTTTCAGCGTCAGTAAATGCACTTTCAATAAGAGTTCTTATCTCATTATCGATCTCAGCCGCAACGTTATCGGAGTAGCTTGGCGTATTAGTGTAATCCCTGCCAAGAAATACTTCATGATCGCCCTGACCGTATACAACTGGACCAAGATTGTCACTGAAGCCGTAGCGTGTTACCATGTTTCTAGCTGTGGAAGTAGCTCTCTCAAGATCATTTGAAGCGCCTGTTGAGATGTCGTCAAGGATCAGCTTTTCAGCAACACGTCCGCCAAGAAGAACCACGATATTTTCGTACATCTCGTTCTTGCTAACATAAGATTTATCCTTGACAGGCAGGCTCATTGTGAAACCGCCAGCCTGACCTCTAGGTATGATAGATACCTGATGAACTTTATCCTGTGATTTGCTGTAGTATGTGCAGAGTGCATGACCGCCCTCGTGATAAGCGGTAAGCTTCTTTTCGTCCTCTGTGATGACCTTAGACTTTTTCTCAGGACCTGCCACAACCTTGATAGAAGCTTCCTCAAGCTCATCTTTTGTGATAGCCTTTTTATTCTTTCTTGCCGCAAGGAGCGAAGCCTCGTTCACAAGGTTTTCAAGGTCTGCACCTGTGAAGCCTACAGTTGATTTTGCAATAGTTTCAAGGTCAACGTCAGGAGCGAGCGGCTTATTTCTTGTGTGAACTTTCAGTATAGCTTCTCTGCCCTTAACGTCAGGATAGCCCACAAGTATCTGTCGGTCAAATCTGCCCGGACGAAGAAGTGCAGGGTCAAGTATGTCACGTCTGTTTGTTGCAGCCATAACAATAACAGAATCGTTATCCTCAAAGCCGTCCATTTCAACAAGAAGCTGGTTAAGTGTCTGCTCACGCTCGTCATGACCGCCGCCAAGGCCTGCGCCTCTCTGTCTGCCCACTGCGTCGATCTCATCTATAAAGATGATAGCAGGAGCGTTTTTCTTAGCCTGCTCAAAAAGATCTCTTACTCTTGAAGCACCGACGCCCACAAACATCTCAACAAAGTCAGAACCTGAGATCGAGAAGAATGGAACTTTTGCTTCGCCTGCAACGGCTCTTGCGAGAAGCGTTTTACCTGTACCCGGAGGGCCGAGGAGCAGAACGCCCTTAGGTATTCTCGCACCGATCTCGGTATACTTCTTATTATCACGGAGAAAATCAACGATCTCCTTAAGCTCTTCCTTTTCCTCGTCTGCACCTGCAACATCATCAAAGGTAGCTTTCTTGCTGCTTGGCGCCATTTTGGCATTTGTTTTTCCGAAAGATGACATCTTTCCGCCGCCTGCATTCTTCATCATGAACACAAAGAAGAATATCATAACGCCCAGCATAAGCAGCGTCGGTATCAGATTGAGCCAGAAGCTGTTATCCGATATCGGTATAAGATTATACTGCAAAGGATCGTCTGGATTTTCAGTATTATATTTCTTACGATAGTTCTCAGCGTCCTCACCGCCAAGGACTTCATTTGCAAACAGTGAAACATTTGGAACTGTATAACTATATACCTTATCCTCGCCCTTGAGCTTATACTTAAGCTGTCCGGAGCCGAGATCAAGCTCAAACTGTGACACGTTCAGGCTGTCAAACTGTTCCATTATCTCCGAATATTTTTTGTCGGAAGATTTTGTGCTCATGCTTGTTAGCATATAGACCAATCCGCAGATTATGGCAACCGATACCAGCAGATAGATCAACAGGGTCTTTCCATTATTATTGTTTTTCAATCGATCACAACCTTTTGTTCTGTATTATATTTGGCTCCTTATTCGGAAACTATACCGATAAAAGGAAGATTTCTATATCTCTCATCATAATCAAGACCACAGCCAACAACGAATTTGTCCTCGATCTCATAGCATTTGAAATCAGGTGTTATGTCTGCAACACGTCTTGACGGCTTATCAAGCATAACAGCTATCTTAACACTTGGCGCACCCATTGACGCAAACTTCTTTTTTAACTCGCAAAGCGTTCTTCCTGTGTCGAGGATATCCTCAACCAATAAAACGTCCCACTCTCTCAGATCAAGACCCATAAAATCATGATCTCCTGAAATTGAAACATTTCCTGTTGAGCTTGTGCCAACATAACTCTTTGCAGTAATAAAAGCGATCTGCATATCGTTGTCGATACTTCTTACAAGATCAGCAGTAAACACGAACGCTCCCTTAAGAACGCACACAACAAGGAGCTTTTTTCCTTTATACTCTTCAGTTATCTCTGCTCCAAGCTTTTTCACAGACAATGCAAGCTCTTCCTCAGAATAAAGAACCGATATATTGTTCATTAACTAACAACCTCTCTGATTATATATTATCAATGTGACAGAAAAGTGAAAAAATACAAGTTCACACAAAAAACTTTTCAGCTTAGGGTGATATTCATATCACTTTATGGTAAAAGCCAATATTTTAACGGTTTCAGAGTCTATCTTCACCCTTTCAGCCGCACCGCTTCCTTCAACGAAAACAACGCCCTGACTATCTTTTAGGATAACGGCACTGCTCCTGTCCTCAAGTCTGAAGGACTTGTTCACCAGCTTTCGCACATCGCTGTCAAAATCTCTGTTCACTAGGCGTATCTTCTCGCCCTCTCTGCGATTTTCGACAACAATCTCACCCTTTATTTTATCATAATCCAGGCAACAGTTTGCAAACTTTTTATGAACATTTGCGATTTTTCCGTCAAAAGGATAGAATTTGAACTCTATCTCCTTATTGCCGAACTGATAAACGCCCTCGTCGCTCACCTTAACGCTCCTGAGAGTGCTGTTTTCAAGCATCTCGCCCTTTGCAAAGCTGAGCACACCTTTTGAGCAGACCGCAAAGACTCCGCCCTTGATGTTCGCCTTGCCAACGTCAAGTATCAGCCTGTCGATATCCTCGATACTGTCATGGCTCACAGTAAGCCCCTCTTTCTCAAGAATGTGCATTATTGCACGTCGGCGTACACTTTCGTGAAGCTGTCTTAGACACAATGCGTCATAGCCCTTTGGCAAGACCGCTTTCTCAAAGGCTTCAAGCCCCTGACTTTCAAGATAGTCGCTGTCTGTTCTAAGCCTGTCAGCTGTCATGGAATATGAGCCAAAAAGCGAACTGTTAAGCTCCGCAAGCCTTGGCACAACAAGGTGGCGAATCTTATTTCTGGTATAATCGTCAGTAAGATTTGTGGAGTCAGTAACAAAGTCCTGTCCTCTCTCTTTGAGAAAGCCCTCTATTTCCTGACGAGTACAGTTTATAAGCGGTCTTATGATATTTCCCCTCACAGGCGGTATTCCGCAAATACCTTTCAGACCTGTACCTCTTGCGAGGTTGAATATGGCAGTTTCAAGGCAATCCGAAAGACTGTGAGCCGTGCATATCTTATCTGCCCCCACGCTGTCAAAAAAATCATACCTTAGCTTTCGTGCACCCTCTTCGGTAGAAACAGAATGTTCCTTGCAGTAGCCCACAACATCGGCATGAAACACCTTCAGCTCGACCCCAAGCTTCTCGCAAAGCTTTTCACAAAAACGCTGATCTCTGTCGCTTTCCTCCCCACGGAGGTGGTGATTGACATGACAAGCGCACACATGATAGCCCAGCTCATATAAACACAAAAGGAGCGTAACGCTGTCGGCGCCTCCTGAGAGGCACACGAGCAAGCGTTCGCTCTTATTTGCCATATTAAATTTCTCTATGGTAGAAGCTACCTTTACAAGAAAATTATTCATCATCTCTCCTGAAATCAAGACCTCTGAACAGCGTATATTCGCCTATCCAGCCAAGCTGCACCTTATCTGTCTGTCCGTGACGGTTTTTCGCAACTATACACTCAGCCACAGACTTGTCGCCCTCATCGCTGTAGTAAGCGTCACGATAGAGGAACATGATGATATCAGCGTCCTGCTCGATAGAACCTGATTCTCGCAGGTCTGAAAGGATAGGTCTTTTATCGTCACGCTTCTCTGAGCTACGGGAAAGCTGTGAAAGTGCGATAACAGGCACATTAAGCTCCTTAGCCATAAGCTTCAAGGAACGTGTTATCTCAGACACCGCCTCAACACGGCTGGCGTTTTTATTTGCTGATTGCATGAGCTGTATATAGTCGATGACCACAAGTCCAAGATTTCTCATTCTTCTGAGCTTTGCTTTCATCTGCGGCACTGTACAGCCTGCACCGTCATCAAAATATATAGGAAGCTGTGACAGCGTATCTGCCGCACCTGCTATCTTCTCCCAATCGGAAGGCTCAAGATTGCCCGACCTAAGCAGGGTATTATTAACAAGTGCCTCTGAAGCGAGCATACGGGACACGAGCTGTTCCTTACCCATTTCGAGAGAGAATATAACAACGTCACGCTTTGTCGCCTTGCAGGTATTCACCGCAATGTTCAGTGCAAACGCAGATTTTCCCATTGCAGGACGTGCAGCGATAATGATAAGGTCAGTTCTGTTAAGACCTGTTGTGATTGCGTCAAGCTGGCCAAAGCCTGTCTTTGCGCCAAGATGTTCGCCAGCGTCAGGACCTGATATCTCCTGCAAATGCTCGAATGTATCAACGATAACGTCGCTTATTCGTGTAAGTCCCTGAACATCTCTGCCCTGTCTTATCTCAAATATAGACTGCTCGGCAGCGTCAAGCTGCGTCTGAGAATCCTCACCGCCGTCATACGCCTTTTCAAGAATCTGATTAGCGGCATTTATAAGCGACCTTACCCTTGCTTTTTCCTCGATTATCTTGCAATAGCTCTCGATATTATCCGTTGACGGCACCATTTCCATAATACCAAGAAGATAATTCTTAGCCATTGCAGACGTTTCAAAAACACCCATTGTGACGGCTTCATTAATTACCGTGATAAGGTCCTCTTTGCTGCCTGTGGTGAACATTCTCATTATTATGGAGAAAAGCTGTTGATGCTGTGGACGATAAAAGCTTTCAGGCTTTAGTATCTCAATGACCTTCGGAAGCACCGAAGGATCACGAAGAACTCCTCCCAGAACGGCTTCCTCAGCCTCCTGAGAAAATGGCAGCTCCCTGCCAAGGGTCGCTCCTGTGGTAAGCCCACGGAAATTATCAGCCATGATTACTCCTCAACGACCTTTACTTTAATGCTGCATGATACGCCATGAGTAAGCTTTATCTGTGCAGTATAGTCACCGAAAGCCTTTATCTCGGCTGTAAGATTTATCTTCTTCTTCTCGATAACAACGCCATACTGAGCCTTGAGGCAATCTGAAATAACGTTTGCTGTAACTGCGCCAAAGAGCTTTCCGCCCTGACCAGCCTTAGCCTTTACCAGAACTTCCTTATCCTTTATTTTCTCTGCAATAGCTTTATTGTCGGCTGTTTCAACATCTATCTTGTGCTGAGCGGAAGCCTTTTTGCCTGCAAGGTCATTAAGGTTTTTAGCAGTAGCTTCAAGTGCAAGACCCTTTCCGATAAGAAAATTTCTTGCATATCCGTCTGCAACGTTGATGATATCTCCCTGTTTGCCTGAACCCTTTACATCTTTTAACAAAATAACTTTCATATTATTCACTCTGCCTTTCTTTTTTTATTCCTGCGAATTATTTTCCCAGTATTCGTCAATGGCGTCTGCAAGGCGTTTTCTCGCCTCATTCATTGAACAGTTGAGCTGAGTTGCCGCCATAGTAAGATGACCGCCGCCACCCAAAGACTCCATGACGATCTGCACATTACAAGCACCCATGCTTCGTGCAGAGATATTTATCACACCGTTCGTTTCATAGATAACGAACGAAGCTTTTACGCCTGTTATACCAAGCAGCTCGTCTGCCGCCTGTGAAGCCGCTATCCTTATTTCAGAGAAGCTTTCCTCTGTATAAGCCACTGCGCACTCTTTATAAAGGTGAGCACTGTTTATAAGCGACGATTTTTGATGATAAGTCTCAATAGAGTTTGCAAAAAGCTTTTTGACAGCTATGGTATCAGCGCCCTTTTTCTTCAAAAATGCTGCCGCTTCAAAAGTGCTTACGCCTGTTTTCATAATGAAATTCTTTGTATCCAGCATTATTCCCGCAAGCAGAGCTTCCGCCGCATGGACTGTGATATTGGAATCCTCACCGAAATACTCGATAAGAGCGGTCACAAGCTCACAGGCCGATGATGCGTTAGGTTCCAAGAACGACATGATAGTCGGCTCGATTCCGTTCACCATTCTTCTGTGGTGGTCGATAACTACCACATTTTTCGCCCTTGCAAGTATCTCCTTTGACTCCACCAGTGCAGGGTTATGGGTATCAGTTACCACAAGAAGCGTGTTATCGTCAAGTCTTTCAAGACCCTCCTGAGGGGTTATGTAATAATGCTCTGACTCGTTTTCGTTTATGTAATTTATAAGCGTTTTCGACAAATTCTGCTCAGGGTCTACCACAACGTAAGCTTCTTTTACCATGTTTCTGATAGCACAGCAGAAGCCTGTTGCAGAGCCTACGCTGTCAAGGTCGCCAAATCGGTGACCCATTATAAGCACCTTATCGTGATTGCAGATAAGCTCCAGCATAGCCTTTGCCACCATACGGATACGGGTCTTATTATTCTTGTCAGGTGCAGAAGAAATGCCGCCGAAGAACTTGAACTCACCGTCCTCCTTGACAGCCGCCTGATCTCCGCCACGTCCAAGACACATTTCGAGAGCCTGCTTTGCAAACTTCTCGCTCTCCGCAAGGTTTGCACCATCTCTGCCCACACCTATGGACAATGTAAGGTTAGAACGCTCGCCAACGGCTATTTTTCTTGCCTGCTCGAGTATCTTAAATCTCTGCTCGATTATAGGTGCAAGGTGGCGTTCCTCCATATAAACATAGAACTTGTCGCTTGCTACTTTCTTTGACACCGCAGTAGTATTCTCCAAAAATTCCTCTATAAGCTTTTCTATCTCAACAACAACGTGAGCTTTTTCGCTCTCTCTGATATTTGACATAAGCTCGTCAAAGTTGTCGATAGTTATGATTATTACCGCTTTATGGGACATTCTGAACTCATATTCAAGCTCCACATAATCGGTAACGTCATTGAAATAGACCATTGAAAGCTCACCGTTCACATCGGTGTGTATAGCCTTCGCCTTATAAAAATGGGCGTTTATGCACACAAGGTCGCCGTCAGAGGAATATATTTTGTCCATATCAATGTTCATAAGCTCTGTGAGGTCAATGCCGTAAGCCTCTTCCTCAGAGTAGACCTGTCTGCCAAAAAGTCTGTTATACCACACGATCACGTTTTCGCTGTCGATTATTATAGCAGGAGCAGGAAAATTCAGGAGAGAATCTCTCTCCGTCTTTGAGATCATCGTGGAAAGCTTTGCCACATACTTGCGAGTGTGATTGTGGAAAACCACTTCTTCAAGCACCCACAATACAGCCGCCGCCACAGACACTAGGATAAGCACACTGCCCGACTCTCTGTGAGACGGAGTAGAATGCAGCATAAAAGCGCCTATAAGTGACGAAAGCATGGTAACGCACACTGTTATTCTTATTATGATCTGTAATCCGTTGTTACTTTTCATTTTAAAGCTCCTGCATTTCTATAAACAACCGCACTGTTGTCAGGCGGTCATAATTCCATTATTATCGGCAAAATCATAGGACTTCTCTTTGTCTTTGTGAAGATAAAGTCCGAAAGATTGTCCTTCATTCTGCCCTTTATGGTATTCCAATCCTTCATATTTCTGTCAAGACAATCCTGAAGTGTTTCGGTAAGAAGCTTCTGAGCTTCGGTCATAAGCTCCTCGCTCTCTCTTACATACACAAAGCCTCTTGAAACCACGTCAGGCCCTGCAAGGATATCTCCCGAAGCCCTGTCTATAGTTGCCACGGCAATGATAAGTCCGTCCTGAGCAAGATGTTTTCTGTCACGGAGAACTATTGCGCCAACATCGCCAACGCCAAGACCGTCCACAAGCACCTTTCCAGCAGGCACTTGTCCTGTTATCTTCATGTCAACGCCGTCTGTTTCGATAACGTTGCCTATATCAGCAATGATTATATTGCTCTCAGGGATTCCCACAGAAAGCGCCGTATCTCTGTGCTTCATAAGATGTTTATACTCGCCGTGTACAGGGATAAAGAACTTTGGCTTTGTGATAGAAAGCAACAATTTCTGCTCTTCCTGACAAGCGTGTCCTGAAACGTGCACCTCGTACATTGACTCATATATTACCTCTGCACCCAATCTCATAAGGTCGTTTACTACCTTTGTGACATACTTTTCATTGCCGGGGATAGGATTAGCCGAGATTATGATAAAGTCCATAGGAGTGATAGTAACGTTCCTATGCTCGTTTGCCGACATTCTTGTAAGCGCCGACATAGGCTCGCCCTGACTTCCCGTTGTGACGATGACCATTTTTTCAGGTGCATATCTCGATATAGTGTCGATATCCACAAGCACACCGTCAGGCACTTTAAGATAGCCAAGCTCGATGCCCTTTGAGATAACATTCACCATACTTCTGCCTGACACAGCCACTTTTCTGCCATGTGTGACAGCGTTATTTATTATCTGCTGAACTCTGTGAACGTTTGAAGCGAAAGTGGCAATGATTATCCTCTTGCCCTCAGCCTTGTTGAAAAGCTTCACAAAGCTTTCGCCAACCTTGCGCTCGCTCATGGTATAGCCGGGTCTTTCAGCGTTTGTAGAGTCAGCCATAAGAGCCAAAACGCCCTTGTTTCCAAGCTCTGCAAATCTAGGCAGGTCGATTATACCGCCCTCGATAGGTGTATAGTCTACCTTGAAGTCGCCAGTATGGATAAGCACACCAGCAGGGGTATGGATAGCCATTCCCACGGCATCAGGGATAGAGTGATTTACTCTTATAAACTCCACCGCCATACAGCCAAGCTTAACTGTCTGTCTTGGCGTTACAACGTTGAGTTTTACAGTTCCTAAAAGCCCATGCTCTTTCAGCTTGCCCTCAACAAGACCAAGCGTAAGCCTTGTGCCGTAAACAGGCACGTTGAATTTTTTCAGAAAATATGGCAGACCGCCTATATGATCCTCATGACCATGTGTAAGCACAACGCCCCTGAGCTTTTCCTGATTTTTCTCGACGTATGAGAAATCAGGGATAACAATATCAACGCCAGGCATTTCACTGTCAGGAAAAGCTAATCCGCAGTCGATAACGAACATATCGTTTGAACACTCGATAACAGTGAAATTCTTGCCTATCTCGTTAAGACCGCCAAGAGGGATTATCTTCACAGGCGTTCTTCTTACAGGCTCTTTCACTCTGTTCGCCGCAGGTCTTGGACGTCTTTGCTGAGTATTCTGCGGTTTTCTCTGTGGAGTTTCATTTCTCGGCTGAAGTGTTTTTTTCACACTGCCCGAAGCTCTCTGACTTTTTACACGGTCAAGCTCTTTTGAAGCCTGAGCCAGAGGTATCTCGCTCTTGTTCTGTTTTTTTCTAAAAAAACGTTTTTGTGTAGGATTTTTTACTGTGTTGTTCTTTTCGTTCATAAAATAATGTACTTTGCCCTGCTGTACTCCGCTTTTAAGCCTTCAAAGGCACAAAATGCCGCAAAAAAGCAACACAAACATACGGCAGGAGCAATTATCTCCTTCCTGCTGCATTTTATCATGCTCAAATAATATTCGATTTTTCCGTTTAGATTCAATATACCGCTGCGTTTGGGCTTTATTATCATGTGCTGTCAAAAACGCTTAAAGCCTCAAAGAAAGACAAAATGGTGTGATGAACGCAGTTTAAATACAGCGGCATGAGCCGCCTTTGTCCGAACAAAAATATCTGATTATATTGTACTCCATTTTCGTCTCAATGTCAATAGCAATTTATTACATTTATCTAAATATGCCCTTTATCCTGCTTGTTATATCCTCGCAAAAGGCAGCCGCCTGCTCGCAGCTCACGCTTTCTGCAAACACTGTTATACCTTTTTTATCCCTCAGCGGTCTGATAACTGCGTGTGTCTTGCCCATTGTTATCTCTCCCTCTACCGAACAGCCAAGCTCTGAAAATATCTTTTCCTTGTTTTCACGGCTCATTGTTATGCCCACAAATCGGCTTGAAGTGTATGCGTCAGGCACATCACAGAGAGCTTTTTGTAGCGTTATCCCCTGCTCTGACAGATAAGACGTTACCGCTGACGCAAGGTAAAGTCCGTCATAGGCAAACATATTATGGGTTGAAACGGCAACGTCCTTTGCTATGTCAGCATTGTTTTCGTATCGGTAAAGCCTGCCACAGTGGACTTCAGCAGTGGCATCGGCATTAGAGGGGAAATTCTCAGGCAATGCCACCGCAAGCCCCTTTTCAAAGCACACCCCTGCATACATTGCCACCAGTTTTTCCCACATGACATAGCTTGTTTTCTCACTGTAAGCTGATACTTTTGTGCCGTCTGCGGAAAGATTGAATATTATACGCTCACCGTCTATATCGTTCCTGCCGTGAAAGAGTCTGTCGGCAATGGTCGCCTTTTTAACATCATATGTGCGGATATCCACATTTACGCCTTTAAATCGGTCAGGGAGTATTTTTTCAAGCTCTGCGACGTATATCTCCCTCACCGCTGAAAAATCTGTCACACGACCCGTCTGAGAAAGCCCCACACTGCGATAAGCTCTGTCGTCAGCTATGCTTCCAATGCGGTCAAGAAGCTTTTCATCAGGCAACATTCCCCCTGCCGAAATAAGCCTTGCATGACCTGAAATGTTTGTGCCAATGAGTATGCCAAACTCTCCGCCAAATCTGTTTACAGCATAAGAAAGCTCTGAAATGCCTGCTCTGCCTATACTGTAAACGTTCACTCCAGCCTGACGTATGCCGCAGTCAAGGGCTTGTTTGAGCAAAAGGCTTTCGTCAGAGCCATAGGCTGTCACTATACTTCCGCCTTTTTTTGCAGCGCTTGCGGCACAAAGTCCAAAAAGCATAGCCTTTTGCGCTGTGGCTTCACCGCCCCACAAACTGCACTCGCCGTTTTCGTCTATGACAAGTCGGCTGTCAGATGATCTTTTCACGTTTTCATAGAGCCTTACGCCCTTTTCAACAGTTTTTCCAGACCATATGCCCACTCCTTTTTCAATGACGGCTTCACTTGCGATATGAGCCTTTTCGCCTATGACGGAATATTCACCGCACTTCACACCGCTGTCAAGGACAGCACCACGGCATACCACTGCACTGTTTATATCACAGCGTTCAGATACCACCGAGCCTATGCCAACATATCCGTTCACCTTGCCGCCCTTTACAACAGCGTTATTGTCTATGACGCTTCCGCTTTCTATGACCGACCCTGACATGACAGAAACGTTCTCTCCTATATAAACAGGCTCACCTATTGCCGCACCGCTGAAATTATTTTCCGTCAGCCTTTGTGACATATTTTCGTTGTAAAGCATATGCCTTTGACAATCAAGAAAAGCCTCAGGCGTGGTTATCCTTTTATAATAGCCTTTTCCGTCAAGCAGGACAGCTTCGCCACTTTTCACAGCTTCGTGGATAATATCCTCCGTCATATCCGTAGGCTTTTCAGGATTAAGACTTTCAAAAAGCTCTCTTTTCACTATATATATGCCAGCAGGTTTGTTTTCAGTATCATAAGTCAGAGCCGTACAAAAGGTATCGTGGCTCAAATGAACTTTTATAATCTCATCAAGAGGGTGAGTGCAGATACAGTTACATTCCACGGCAAGAATTTCTGTTTCATCGCACATTGCTGTTCTAACAGCCTGCACAGTGCTTTTGCCTGCGGTGTTTATCATATGGAGCTTTATCTTACCTGAGTATTTTTCATCAAGAAGCCTTTCTACCTGTTCAGAGCCATAGCCCACCGCAAGGACAGCTTCTTCAAAGCCTGCTTTCTCCAGCATTTCAAGAGTAAAAAGCAAAATTTCTTTTCCGCATAATCTCAGAAGAGCCGCAGGTCGTCTGTCTGTCATGGGCATCAATCTTTCTCCACGTCCTCCGCATAAAACAACAGCTTTCATATATGTTCCTCCGTTCATAATATTTGATTTAATGTATTATTGGAAAACATACCCACTGTTATTCATGTGAAAAAAATTTGCCGCCGCCCTTTTCAAGATAGAAAAAATATGCTATAATGTAGGATACGGCATAAAAGAAATTTTACGGAGGTGTATATAATGGAGCAGTTTACGGCTCTTAAAAGAAAAGCACTTGAAAAATATTTTTCACGAATGAACGACCAACAGCGCAAGGCTGTATTCAAAATAAAAGGACCTCTCCTTATACTGGCAGGAGCAGGAAGCGGCAAGACCACTGTTTTGGTAAACCGCATCGCAAACATGATATACTTCGGCAACGCATACAACACAGAGCAGACCTACGGCACGCCCTCTGAACAGGACATACAGTTTCTCAAAGACTACATTGACGGCAAGACAAATGACGCTTCTACCCTCGCAGACATTGTGGCATATGACTGCATAAAGCCGTGGAGCATACTTGCTATCACGTTCACAAACAAGGCGGCAGGCGAGCTTAAAGAACGTCTTGCAGGAATGTTGGGAGAGGCAGGTCAAGGCATAACGGCGGCGACTTTCCACTCCGCCTGCGCAAGGATACTCAGGCGAGAATGTGACAAGCTTGGATTTTCAAGCAGTTTCACCATTTATGATTCTGACGATTCTCAGAGAACTGTAAAAAGCATATTGAGAGAGCTTGGCATATCCGAGAAGATGTTTCCACCGAGAACGATACTCAGCGAGATATCCCACGCTAAAGACCTGCTCCAAGAGCCTGATGAATACATCGCCTCAGCCGCAGGAGATTATCGTAATCTGACCATAGGCAAGGTATACAAGCACTATCAGAAGAAGCTCAAAGCCGCAAACGCTATGGACTTCGACGACATGATCTGCCACACAGTCAAGCTTTTTGAGCAGTTTCCTGACGTCCTCGACCACTATCAGAACTTGTATAAATATATAATGGTAGACGAGTATCAGGACACCAACAAGGCTCAGTTCAGACTTGTTTCGCTACTGTCACAGAAATTCCACAATCTGTGCGTTGTAGGTGATGACGACCAGAGTATCTACAAGTTCCGTGGTGCGACTATCGAGAACATCCTCAACTTCGAGGAGCAGTTCGACTGCAATGCTGACACTGATGTTATAAAGCTTGAACAGAATTATCGCTCGACCCAGAACATTCTTAACTGCGCAAATCAACTTATAAGCAACAATCAGGGAAGAAAGGGCAAAAATCTGTGGACAGCTTCGGGTGACGGTGAAAAGGTAACAGTATACAAGGCTTCAAGCGAGCGCAGTGAAGCAAAATTCGTGGCTGACACTATTTTAGAGGACATAAACAAGGGCAGAAAATACAATGACCATGCTATACTCTACCGAATGAACGCACAATCGAACGCTTTGGAGCAGACGTTCATACAAAGTGGAATACCATATAAAATAATAGGCGGTCTGAAATTCTATGACAGAAAGGAAATAAAGGATATCCTCGCTTATCTTTCTGTAATAAACAACCATTTTGACTTTCTCCGTCTGAGAAGAATAATCAACGAGCCGAAACGTGGTATCGGCGAAGCCACTGTAAACGCTCTTGAGCAGATAACCTCAGACCTTGGGGATTCACCTATCCACATCATGCAGGAAGCCGATATGCTTGCACCCCTTGTGAAGCGTTCAAAACAGCTTATGCCTGTGGGCGATATGCTCTCAGAGCTTACTGAGCTTTCTGACACTCTGCCACTTGCGGAGCTTTTGGACAAGCTTCTTGATATGACAGGCTACAAGCGTCATCTTGAAATGCAGGGCGACGAGGGTCTGACACGTCTTGAAAACATCAACGAGCTTAAATCCACCATGTCAAGCTATGAGGAAAATGCTGACGAGCCGTCACTTTCGGGATTTTTGGAGGAGATATCACTTTACACTGACGTTGACAATCTCGACTCTGACGCTGACTATGTTGTGCTTATGACAATGCACTCTGCAAAGGGCCTTGAGTTCCCCATAGTTTTCGTGGTAGGCATGGAGGACAACATCTTCCCGTCATCAAGAAGTCTTGAATCGGAGGCTGACACGGAAGAGGAGCGCAGACTTGCATATGTTGCGGTGACACGAGCAAAGGAAAAGCTTTATCTTACCCACGCAGAGGAACGTATGCTTTATGGTCGCACTGACAGGAACAGGATATCACGCTTTATAAAAGAGCTTCCTGCCGATTGCATAGAAAAGCAAGCCGAGGAAACTAAGGCTTCACCTTATCTCAACGGCTATGAAAAGCCTCACAGCATGAGTTTGCAACAGCAATTGGCTCAGCGAAAGGCTGATAAGAGCAATTTTTCTGTTAATACTGAAACTTTCGCACCAGGCGACAGAGTTTTGCACAAGATATTCGGTGAAGGCACTGTTTTAAGTTCAAAACCTATGGCTAACGATACTCTTGTTGAGATAGCATTCGATAATCGTGGCACAAAGAAGATAATGGCAAATTACACGAAGATAAAAAAGATATAAGGATATAAGATAGAAAGATCCGCAGGGCGAAACAAAACGCTCTGCGGATCTTTTGCAATATAAAAGCCGTACACCAAAAAATGTACGGCATATTTTATGTATCAGATAACATCGTCTTCCTGATTTGGAATGTTAAGCTGTTTCTTTGGAACACGCTTGATAGGATCATAGACCCACTTCTTACAGCTATAATCAGCGTCTACCAGACCCTGCTTCTCACAAAGGACCTTATTTCCTTCTCTTGATCTGTTGCCGAAAAGGCAGTAAGAACATGACGGTGAAATTCTGTTACCAAAATAGCTCTTCTTTGCCATGATTTATACAACTCCTTTAAGATAAGTTAATCTTTTTTCATTTGTTATTAATTATATCATACTGTTTTAGAAAATGCTAGTCTTTTCTTCAAAGTTAGTAATAAAATCATCATAATCAAGCAAAACGAGGGAACAAAATTGTTCACTTTGACGAATTTAACATTATTTGTAACAGAAGTCAAAACTGAATCAGGAACAAAGAAAGGATAGATAAAACGGCATATGACAGCAGACAAAAAGGCTGATGTCAAACGTGAGATAAAAAACGGCACAAGGGAGAAATCCACGCCAAGTGCAGATATTTGTATAATCACACACAGACCACCGAAGGAGCAGACAGCGGATATAAATGGCAGAAGATAAAATGGACTTCCCGAAAGCTCAGTGAGAGAAGTTATTTCAAGACAGCTTTTCACAAGCACAAGCTCGTTTTCCGACAGTGAAAACGCATTTTTCAGAAAGCTGAACGCTCCGCAGTATTCAAGAGAGGACATAAACGCTCCGAAAAAGACTATCATAACGCAGATAACAAAAAGTGACTTTCCTGCCGAGATAACGCTGTCGGTGAACATTCTGCCGTCAAGTCTGAAAGTCGGCTTTGATGTTTTCTTATCCTCATTTATAGCTCTGCCGAGAACAAGTGCAGTGAGAAAATTTGCCGCTAGTATGGATACGAACACTGCAATGCCTGCTCCTGTACAACCAAACACCGCAAGACCCACTGTACCAGAATAAAAAGCAGGTCCTCCACAGCAACAAAAGCAGGACATTATCTTTGCAGTACGCTGGGATATTATCTTTCTCTGACACAGATCTGAAAGAAGCTTCACTCCCACAGGATAGCCTGCGGTATTGCCAAGAAGAAATACAAAGAAAAGCTGAGGCGGTATGCCCATTATAAATCTCGATATAGGATAAAAAGGCATTGAAACGCAGTAGTAAAGCCCACTTGAAACAAGTATCTGCGACAGCGCCATAAAAACAAACAGCGACGGGATTATGATATTCATACAGCGGTCAACGGCTTCGGAGATACCAAGCTTTACGCTCTCGCCCCCTGATATGGTGATAATGCAGAACCATATGACCACCCCCGCAAGTATGTATACGCAAAGCTCCTTTGCAAGTCTTTTCAACATTTTTATTACCTCCCTACTTTTACTTTTTAAGTATATGTCAGTCTGTCTAATAATATAATTAAGCATAAGACAATGAACGGAGGACGAAAAATGAAGAAGATACCATTTTTAAGCTTTTTCGGCATGACAAAAGAATTGACCGCACTAAGCTCATATATAAGCATAACTGACGACAGAGCCGCCGTTATCGAAAACTGCAAGCAGATAGTTGAGTGCAGTGAGATAATGGCAAAGGTGCTGACAGGCTCTTTTGAGATAGAGATATGGGGCAGCGGACTAACAATGTCAAATTTCTGCTCCGACAGCGTGGAGATAAGAGGAAAAATAGAGTCGGTCAAGCTTGTGTCAAGAAGTATCAGGGAGAGAGGATAATGATTTTCGGTTATATAGATTATGTTATCACAGGGGATAGCTTCACCAGGTTTTTCCACAGGATAATGTCAAAAAAGCTTCCCGTTAGCAAAATGTGTGAAAAGAACGGAAAGCTCACTTTGCGTATGCCTGCGGAACACTGTAAGGCACTTGAAAGACTATGCGATGAACTTGGGCTTGAATACACCGCCGCAAAACGTCACGGAAGCTTTGTTCTTGCAAAACGTTTTTTCGGAAGAGGAGGACTTGTCATAGGCACTGCGGCTGTCATGCTTTCGTGCTTCTATCTATCAAACGTGGTGGTGAGGTTTGACATACTCAGTGATGATGAAAATATCAGAAAAGGCGTTATGTCGGTGCTTAAAGAGGAGGGCGTTGAAACCGGAACTTATATCCCAAGCATTGATCTCATAGTCACAGAACGTGCGTTAAAGCAAAAAGTGGAGGGCATATCATGGGCAGGCATAACACGCAAGGGTGACACGCTGATAATCGACGTTATCGAAACTGAGGGTGACACAAAGCGTGAGTCAAACCGCTATCCTTCAAATCTTGTTGCCTGCGAAAACGGAGTTATCGAAAAAATCGAGGTTTATGACGGACAGCTAAAGATACCCGTGGGAAGCGGTGTGACAAAGGGCGATATCGTTGTAGGCGGTGAGATCATCACATCAAAATCAAGCTGGATAGACGGCAAGGAAAACGTTGAAACAAAGACAAGCTATGCACGCTCAAAGGGTAAGATACTAGGCACTTTTGAGCGCACTGTCACATTCACACAGCCCTTTGAGGACAAGGCAGAAAAGACGACAGGCAAGAGAGATACAAAGCGTTTTTTCACTGTGTTTGACGCTGATATCCCTCTTTTTTTCTCAAAGCCTGAGGGTTACTGGAAAAATGAGCAGAGATATTCTCCTCTGTCGCTTTTCGGGCTTGAAATGCCTTTTGGCATAACCACCTGCGAACTTGAAGAATATAAATTTTCACAAGACACCCTGACAGAACAGCAGGCACTTGACGCCGTTCATGAAAAGGCGTATTTATATGAGGAAAATTTTCTCTCAGACTATGAGATTAAAGACCGGCAAGTGGAGGATAATGTGACGGAAAACGGAGTAACCGCTACTGTAACATACACCCTATATGGCGAGCTTTGCAGAGAGGTGGAATTTTTTATTAAGAAATGATCAAAAAGTGTGAAAAGGTGCATAAAAAAAGTGTTAAATCTTACTGAGATTGTTGCAATCAGAGGAAAAATGTGATATAATAGCTTTGTATAATAGGTATATCAGAACAAAAAAAGAGGAAGTTGTGCTAATGGCGGAAAAACTTATCAGCGTGGACAGAATGGAAACTGTACTCAGCCTTTTCGGCAATTATGACGAGAATGTTAATCTTATCCAAAAAGAGTATAATGTTGTGATTCTCGGCAGAGGTGACGATATCAAGATAACAGGCGATGAGGAGAACGTATTTAACGCCTCGGAAGCTATAAATAGCCTTATTGCTCTTATCAACAAGGGCGAGGCTATCACTGAGCAGACCATAAGATATGTTTTCACACTTGTGCGTGAGGGCAAGCAGTATGAGATAAAGCATATGTCTGATGACGGCGTGTGCGTAACAGTGAGCGGAAAGCTCGTCAAGCCGAAAACTCTCGGTCAGAAAAGATATGTTGAAGCAATAAGGAAAAAGACTATCGTCATGGGCATTGGTCCTGCGGGAACGGGCAAGACTTATCTTGCGGTGGCAATGGCGGTAAAGGCTTTCAAGGCGCACGAGGTGGAGAAGATAATCCTTACACGTCCTGCGGTTGAAGCAGGAGAAAAGCTGGGCTTTCTTCCGGGCGACCTGCAATGTAAGGTAGACCCATATCTCAGACCGCTTTATGACGCACTTTTTGAAATGCTCGGTCCTGACACTTTCGCTAAACAGCAGGAGCGTGGCTGTATCGAAGTCGCTCCGCTGGCATACATGAGAGGACGTACTCTTGACGATTCTTTCATTATCCTTGATGAAGCGCAGAACACCACTCACGAGCAGATGAAGATGTTCCTTACACGTCTTGGATTCAACTCAAAGATAGTCATAACAGGCGATATAACGCAGATAGACCTGCCTGACCAGAGAAAGTCAGGACTTATTCAGGCAATGAACGTACTCAAAGGCATTGACGATATATCAATAAACAGATTTACCGACAAGGACGTTGTCCGTCACAAGCTTGTGCAGGACATAATCCTTGCTTATGAAAAATATAACAAAAAAGGAATGTGAAAAAGTAATGGGCAAGGTAAAAGTAATGATAACCAACAACCAGACAGAGGTAAAGATACCTGTTGGCATAAGGCTTCTTGTAAGACGCTGTTGCCATGCTGTTTTGGAATATGAGGGCCACAATGATGATTTTGAAGTTTCTGTATCTTTTGTGAATGACGAGCAGATACATGAGCTTAACAAGGAACATAGAAACATAGACCGCTCAACAGACGTGCTGAGCTTTCCTCTTGGCGAGAACGGTGATTTTGACATGAACCACGAAACAGGTGCTTTTCTGCTGGGAGATATAGTCATAAGCCTTGAAACGGCTTACCGTCAGGCTGAGATATATGGTCACTCTCTTGAAAGAGAGATAGGCTTTTTGACAGTACATTCAATGCTTCATCTCCTTGGCTATGACCATGAAGAAAGCAATCTTCAGGAGAGGATAATGCGTGAAAAGGAAGAAGCTATACTTGGCAATCTGGGCATATCCCGTGACGCCACTTTCTTAGGCGAGCATGAACACAGGTAAAACAGGGATAGGACGTTTCTTCAAGGGCTTTGTTTATGCCTTTGAGGGCGTTGTGAGCTGCATAAAAACAGAGCGCAATATGCGTTTTCACATTGGCGTTGCAGTGCTTGTGATACTGCTAATGCGATTTTATGGGCTTAGCGCCGCCGAAACTGCCGCAGTTTATATCTGCATAGGGCTTGTTATTTCACTAGAGCTTGTGAACACGGCTGTTGAAGCCGCTGTGGATATGGCGTGTAAAGATAAAAACCCCCTTGCTAAAAAGGCTAAAGACTGTGCGGCAGGGGCTGTTCTCATTGCGGCGGTAGCTTCTGTGGCTGTGGGAATAAGGATATTCTGGGACTATTATGCTTTTATGGCTATAGCCTCTTATTTTGCAAGAAACATATGGCTAGGGATAGCTTTAGCCGCAGGTGTGATACTGTGGCTCGTATGGGTGTTCAAAACGCCTGCTGACAAAGATAAAAAAGATAAGGAAAAATATATATGAACAAGAAAAATGCAAATTCAAAAAATGCGTTCGTCACCATTGTTGGACGTGCGAACGCAGGCAAATCTTCACTGCTCAACGCCCTTGTGGGCGAAAAGATAGCTGCAGTGAGCGACAAGCCGCAGACAACAAGAACAAAGATAACAGGTGTTCTCACAAAGGGAGAAACGCAGTTCGTTTTCATAGACACACCTGGTATGCACAAGGCTAAAAACAAGCTTTCCGAGCATATGCTCAACGCTGTGAACGAGTCTGTTGCAGGGGTTGACCTTATTATCCTTATGGCTGACTGCACAAAGAAAATATCCGAAAACGAGCGTGAGCTTGTAAAGGGCTTCAAGACAGGCAAGACTAAGGTGATACTTGTGCTGAACAAGATAGATCTTCTTGAAAACAAAGAGGATCTTATCGCAGTGATAGCAGAGTATTCAAAGCTTTTTGATTTTATAGATATCGTACCAGTGAGCGTTCTTGAAAAGGACGGCCTCGATATTATTATGGAAGATCTTGAAAAGAATGCTGTGGAGGGTCCGCACTACTTCCCTGATGATAAATTCACAGACCAGCCAGAAAAGGTCATAATGGCTGAGATAATAAGAGAAAAGGCACTCAATAACCTTAATGACGAAGTTCCTCACGGCATAGCTGTGACTATCGAACATCTTAATGAGCGTGAAAATAGAAACGGTGAAGCTATACTTGACGTTACCGCTACTATTTACTGTGAGAGAGAGTCACACAAGGGTATCCTTATTGGAAAAGGCGGCTCTATGCTTAGAAAGATAGGTCAGGAAGCAAGAGCTGACCTTGAAGATTTCTTCCAGATAAAAGTAAATCTCCAGTGCTGGGTCAAGGTAAAAGAGGGCTGGAGAAACCGTGAGGGCATGATAAAGAATTTTGGTTTGGAATAAAGGCAACATATTTTTCCGCTTATAATGACCGCCAAAAAAGCTGATAATATCAGTAAGGCGGTGAATATCATGACTTTATGGGACAAGTTCTTTGAAAGCGGCAGGATAGAGGATTATCTCACATATGCCGCACACAGAAAAGAGGATACTGACAATGCTGACCTTTATGGGACTGATACTGAGGGAAAATGACAGGGGCGAAACAAGCAAATCCGTCACTGTCCTCACAGCAGAGCGTGGAGTCATAGATATATTTGTTCGTGGTGGCAGGAAAAGCACGAAAAACGCGTCATCAACGCAGCTTTTTGCATACTCTAAGCTGTGCGTTGAGGAAAAGAAGAACGCTAAAGACCAATCAATGTTTTTTCTCAACAGCAGTGAATCAGAGAAGCTTTTTTACAACATCAGGCTCGACCCTAAAAAGACGGCTCTTGCCTCTTACTTTTCTGAGCTTCTCATGTATATACGAACAGAGGAAAGCGGCTGTGACGAGATAATGCGGCTTACGCTGAACACACTTTATTTTCTCGATAAAGGCGACAAGGATAATGAACTTCTCAAATCTATATTTGAGTTTCGTCTGCTGTGCGAAGCAGGATTAAGACCTGCGCTTCTTGGCTGTTCGGTTTGCATGGCGTATGAAGCTGACATTATGCACTTCAATCTGTCAACAGGGGTCTTGGAGTGTGACAAATGCTGTTACAATCCTGACAGTATTTACGATATTGAATTAGACAGGACTATGCTATACATAGTCCGATTTATTGCACTGACGGAATATGAGCGGCTTTTTGCTTTCAAGATAAGCGAAAGATATCAGAAAAAGCTGACGGCTTTTACAGAGCGGTTTGTTAGATATAATCTGAAAGGCAAGTTTCCGTCGTTTGATTTTTACAGACTTTTGTAGGCATTGCGTAGCTTTGCCTATTGTCATATTTTGAGGTATATATAATGGACGAAAGATTTTACGATTCGCTGGAGCTTAACAAAATTCTTGAAATGCTTTCAAAAGAATGCTCCAACGAAAAAACGAAAAAAATGGCTTTGGGGATAAAGCCTTGTTCTGATCTTTACACGGTCAAGAAAGAAACAGGCAAGACCGCCGAAGCACTTGAACTCAGCGTGAGATACGGCACGCCGAATTTCTACAACATAAATGACGTATCAACTTACATCAAAAGAGCCGAAGCAGGCGGTGTGCTTTCTCTTGGAGAGCTTATCCAGATAAGACGCCTGCTTGCGCAGACCTATGAGCTTCACCACTGGTATGAGCAGTGTGAGAACAAGGACACTTCCCTTTCATATCTCTTTGAAATGCTCTATCCAAACAAGTATCTGCAGCAGAGATTGGAAACGGCTATCATAGATGAAACAAAGCTTTCTGACGACGCAAGTGCGGAGCTGAGAAGCATAAGACAGAAGATAACACGTTCAGGGCTTAAGATAAGAGAGACCCTTGACAAGATGATAAAATCCCCGAGCACTCAGAAATATTTGCAGGAGAGCATTGTCACAATGCGTGACGGACGTTTTGTTCTTCCGGTAAAGACTGAGTTCAAGGGCAATGTCAGCGGTCTTGTTCATGACACCTCCGCAACAGGCTCAACGCTTTTTATCGAGCCTATGTCAGTAGTGGAAGCCAACAACGATATCCGCATTTTGCAGGGTCAGGAGCAGGACGAGATACACAGGATAATCGCTGAATTTTCCATGGAATGTGCCGAAATGAAAGACCAGCTCATTTCAAACTACAATGCGGTAACAGAGCTTAACCTTTATTTTGCAAAGGCAAACCTCGGTGCAAAAATGAGAGCAATGCTCCCTGAGATATCCAATGACGGTGTTATCGTGCTGAACAAGGCACGTCACCCTCTTATCGACCCGAAAAAGGTCGTGCCTATAAACTTTTCTATTGGCACTGACTATCACTCCCTGATAATAACAGGTCCTAACACGGGCGGTAAGACAGTTGTGCTTAAAACTGTGGGTCTGCTCACGCTTATGACAATGTGCGGTCTGCTCATTCCTGCGTCAGACGGAAGCAGGATATCTGTATATAAAAACGTGCTCGTTGATATCGGCGACCAGCAGTCTATAGAAAACAACCTGTCTACATTCTCTTCTCACATAAGCAGAGTAAAGACCATACTTGACGAAGCGGACAGCGAAAGCCTTGTGCTTCTTGACGAGCTTGGTTCAGGCACTGACCCTGTGGAGGGTGCTGCACTGGCGGTGGCTATAATCGAACGCATAAGGATATTTGGTGCGACGCTAGTTACAACTACTCACTATCAAGAGCTTAAAATGTACGCTATCGACACTCCTGACGTTGAGAACGCTTCATGCGAGTTTGACGTGCAGACTTTGCACCCGACATACAGGCTTATCATAGGCTCACCCGGTAAGTCCAACGCTTTTGCTATCTCTGAAAGCCTTGGTATCGACAAGGATATAATCAAGTACGCTGAGTCGCTTATTTCTGAGGATAACAGAAAGTTTGAAACTATCATAGACAATCTTGAACGCACAAGGATACAGCTTGAAGAAAACAACAGGCTTGCGGAGAAATACCGTGCGGAAAGCGAGGCTCTCAGAAAAGAGCTTGCAGAGCAGAAAGAAAAATTCTACGATCAGAAAGAAGCCGAGCTTGAAAAGGCAAGACGTGAGGCTCAGCAGATCGTAAATCGTGTTCAGCGTGAATCGCAGGCGCTTGTTGACGAACTTGACAAGCTGAGAAAAGAGAAAGAAAATCCGAACTTCACTCAGAAAGCCATTGACGCAAGGCACAAGCAGAAGTCCACAATGAACAAGCTTTACAGCGAGGCTAACCCTGTTTCTGAAAGCAGGAACGAGGGATATGTGCTGCCAAGGCCGCTGAAAAAGGGCGACAATGTGCTTATCGTTGACACAAACAGAAAGGGTATCATTATAACACCCCCTGACAACAGCGGAATGTGCTTCATTCAGGCAGGCATAATGAAAACCAAGATAGATGTAAAGAAGCTTCAGCTTATTGAAAAACAACAGCCGCAAAAGCAGACAAAGAAGCCTGTGAAAAAAGGCGGAGTATCTAAAAACGGCATTGAGAGCCGTATGACAAGAAAGGTATCCACCGAGCTTGATATCAGGGGCTATGCCGCAGACGAAGGCGTTCACGAAATGGAGCAGTTTATTTCTGACGCTATCATGTCAGGGGTGACGATGCTCACCATAATCCACGGCAGAGGCACTGGTATTCTCCGTGATGCCATAAGGCGTGCGCTTAAACACCACCCGTCTGTAAAATCATTCAGAAAAGGCGTTTACGGCGAGGGTGAGGACGGCGTAACTATCGTTGAATTAAAGTAAAATAATCACATATCACCGCATTTTGGTATATAATAAGCCAAAGGCGGTGATTTTTTTGAGCGTCCACAAGCGTTCTTTCAAGAACAGAATTTCATACATAATTCTTGCTGTCGTTATTATTCTTGCACTGCTCACGACGGTGTTTTTTGCACAGCTTTCAAGGCACATCAGCGAAATAAGCGAGTTTGAGAGCAAGCAGGCGGCACTTGACGTGATAAATGCGGCCATAAGCAGAGAGCTGGAAAAACTGCCCCAGAGCAGTTATATAAAGATATCTGAAACTGACGGCAGGATAACCTCCATAAACAGCGACACGAACGCTGTGAACAGGCTTCAAAGCAGTGTTTCAAGGGCTGTGAACGAAAGCCTTTCACAGCTTGAGGGTACAAAACTCAGCGTACCAATCGGCACACTTTCAGGAATAAATATCCTCACAGGCAGAGGTTTTGACATACCACTGCGGCTTCATCAAATAGGTGCGACAAAGACCGAACTTAAAAGCGATTTAACGGAAGCTGGGATAAATCAGACAAAATACAGCCTCTATCTCACTGTGACCATAGAAATGACAGCCATTCTTCCTGCACACTCTACGGATATCGTGGTGAGCTATGACTATCCCGTAAGCGAAACTGTTATCGTAGGGGAGATACCTGATATGTACTTAGGCAAGGGAAAAGGCTGATTTTTTCGCAGTTTATAGAAAAAAGGCTTGTATTTCACCAGCAATTATGGTATAATATTAAGGGCAATACCGCATAAGGCACGCCTAACGGCTTTGCACGCAATCTGCTTGCAGATTTTCCGTTATCTCGCACAGAAACTCCTTGAAATACGGAAGTATTCCTGCGTCGTTTCTATACAAGCTAACGAAAAATCTGGCTACGCATCTTGCGTACAATCCTTATGTGGTATTGCCCTGCGTATGATATGCCGTAAAAAGTTGGCAGAAATGGAGTTGTGTTATTTTGAACGAACAGGACGCTAAAAAACGTATAGACGAGCTTGTGAAGCTTTTGAATTATCACTCTCAGCTTTACTATGTTGAGGACAGGAACGAGATCACAGACTATGAATACGATATGCTCCAGCAGGAACTAAAGGGTCTTGAGGAGCAGTTTCCGCAGTTTATCAGAAGCGACTCCCCTACTCAGCGTGTAGGCGGCAAGGCGATATCAATATTTGAGAAAGTCACACACCGTGTGCAAATGGGTTCTTTGCAGGACGTTTTTTCCTTTGAACAGGTGAGAAGCTTTATTGAGACAGTTCAGCAGGCTGTGGATAAACCGCAATTCGTTGTTGAGCCGAAAATAGACGGACTTTCGGTATCCCTTGAATATCATAACGGTGAGCTTGCCATAGGTTCTACCCGTGGTGACGGCTTTGTGGGCGAGGACGTTACTTCTAATCTGAAAACTGTAAAGTCCATTCCTATAAAAATAAATGAGGAACTGCCTTTGATAGAAGTCAGAGGTGAAACATATATGCCGAGAAATGTTTTTCTGAAGCTTGTTAAAGAGCAGGAGGACAATGACGAGCAGCCTTTCAAAAACCCTAGAAACGCCGCCGCAGGTTCTCTTAGACAGAAAGACCCTAAGATAGCGGCTAAAAGAAAGCTTGATATCTTTGTGTTCAATGTTCAGCAGATAGAGGGCAAGGAGCTTACTTCCCACAAGGAGTCTCTTGACTATCTGAAAACACTGGGATTCAAGACTATCCCTGATTACAAGCGTGTGTCTACCGCTGATGAGGTCATAGACTGCATAAAGGCTATCGGAGAAAAGCGTTTCGACCTGCCGTTCGATATTGACGGCGTTGTTATAAAGGTCGATGATTTCAGACAGCGTGAAATGCTTGGTGCAACTGCAAAAGTGCCAAAGTGGGCTGTGGCTTACAAGTTTCCGCCTGAGGAAAAGACCTCAAAGCTGCTTGATATAGAGCTTAATGTGGGCAGAACAGGTGCTATAACACCTGTGGCCGTGTTCGAGCCTGTTTTTCTTGCAGGCACGAGCGTTTCAAGGGCGACCCTACACAATCAGGATTTTATAAGAGAGAAAAACATTTCCGTTGGGGATATCATCAAGGTCCGCAAGGCAGGAGATATAATCCCTGAGGTGCTTGGCTCTGTGGAAAAGCATGGCAACGGAGTTTTCACGCTCCCTGAGTGCTGTCCTGTATGCGGAACAAAGCTTGTGAAGTCCGAGGAAGAAGCGGCGGTAAGGTGTCCGAACGTTGAATGTCCTGCGCAGATATTCAGAAGCATCGTTCACTTTGCTTCAAAGGGCGCAATGAACATTGACGGTCTTGGTCCGCAGATAGTTCACACCCTTCTTGACAATAAGCTTATTACCTCTGTGGCTGACCTTTACACTCTGAGCGAAAACAAGCTTTTACAGCTTGACAACTTCAAGGAAAAATCAGTGAACAATCTGCTTAGTGCTATAGAAAAGTCAAAGTCCAATTCTTTGGACAGATTGGTGTTTGGTCTGGGCATAAGAAATATCGGACAGGCTTCTGCGAAACTTCTGTGCGACAAGTTCGGCGACCTTGACAACATCATGAACGCTTCCGCTGAGCAGATATCCGAGATAGACGGCTTTGGCGGCGTAATGGCGCAAAGCGTTTACAATGCTTTCCATGAAGAGCATATGATAGAGCTTATTCAAAGGCTCAAAGAATGTGGGATAAACACAAAGTATGAGAAAATACAGATAGACGACCGCTTTGCAGGAAAGACTTTTGTTCTCACAGGCACTTTGCCGACGCTTAAAAGAAGTGAGGCAAAGGCACTTATTGAAAAATACGGCGGCAAGGCAAGCGGCTCAGTGTCCAAAAAAACGGACTATGTTCTTGCAGGTGAGGAAGCAGGAAGCAAGCTTGATAAAGCTCAGCAGCTCGGTATCGAAATAATCACCGAAGAACAGTTCAAGGATATGATAAAATAAGATAATATCTTTTTATATAAATAAAACAGGAGGAATGTAAAATGAACATTGACATTAAACACATTGCCAAGCTGGCAAGACTTCGCATCGAAGACGATCAGCTTGATAAGTTTGAGTCAGAAATGGAAAACATCGTGGGAATGGTTGAAAAGCTCCCCGACATTCAGGACGAAATGACCCTTGACCCTGACAACCCGATGATACTCAGAAAAGACGTGGCTGTTCAGGATAAATTCACAAGACAGGAGCTTATGCAGAACGCTCCTCAGGTAAAGGCAGGCTGTCTTGTCGTGCCTAAAACAGTAGAGTAAGGAGTGTTATAATTGGAACTTTTTGAAAGAAATGCCTGCGACTTGTCAGAAATGATAAAGAACAAGGAAATAAGCTCCGCAGAGCTTACAAAGTCTGTTTTTGACAGAATAAAAGCAGTTGAGGGCAAGGTAGACGCTTATCTGACACTTGACGAAGAAAACGCTATGAAAAAAGCCGCTGAGATAGATGAAAAGCTTGCAAAGGGCGAGGAGCTTTCACCTTTGGCTGGTATACCTGTTGGTATCAAGGACAATATCTCAACAAAGGGTCTGAGAACAACTTGTGCGTCAAAAATGCTTGGCAATTATGTTCCGCCTTTCAATGCAACTGTAATGAACAAGCTTGACGATATCGTTGTAACAGGCAAGCTCAACATGGACGAGTTCGCTATGGGTTCATCAACCGAGAACTCACATTTTAAGCCAACAAAGAACCCATTTGATACAGAGAGGATACCTGGCGGTTCATCAGGCGGATCTGCTGCCGCTGTTGCAGCAAGAGAGGCTATCGTTACCCTTGGTTCTGACACAGGCGGATCTATCAGACAGCCAGCTTCATACTGCGGCGTTGTAGGTCTGAAGCCTACATACGGCAGCGTTTCAAGATATGGTCTTGTTGCTTTCGCTTCATCACTGGATCAGATCGGACCTCTCGGCAAGTGCGTAAAGGACGTTGCTATGGTACAGTCTGCTATCGTTGGTCATGACAAGTATGACGCTACTTCTTCCTATAGAGAGTATCCTGATTTTGCGGCTGACCTTAAAGCTGACGTAAAGGGTCTGAGGATCGGTATACCAAAAGAGTATTTCGGCGAGGGTATCGACCCATTCGTTAAGCAGTCTGTAATGAACGCTGTGAAAGAGCTTGAAAAGCAGGGCGCAACTGTAAAGGAGATTTCTCTGCCGTCTACAGATTATGCACTTTCATCATACTACATCATTTCTTCTGCAGAAGCTTCTTCAAACCTTGCAAGATTTGACGGTGTAAGATATGGCTTCAGAGCCGAGGAATATGACGGACTTGTTGATATGTACGAGAGAACACGTTCAGAGGGCTTCGGCGACGAAGTAAAGAGAAGAATAATGCTCGGCACATTCGTGCTTTCATCAGGTTTCTATGACGCTTACTACAAGAAAGCAAAGCTCGTTCAGAAGAGAATAATGCAGGAGTTCGCATCTCAGTTCGCTGACGTTGACGTTATCGCTACTCCTACAGTTCCGTCAACAGCATTCAAGATCGGTGAAAACACTGACGATCCACTTAAAATGTACGCAAACGATGTCTGCACTGTTACAGTGAACATTGCAGGTCTGCCTGCAATAAGCATTCCTTGTGCATATGACGACAAGGGTCTGCCTGTTGGTATGCAGCTTATCGGCGGAAAGTTTACAGAGCAGCGTCTGCTTAACACAGCTTATGCTTATGAGCAGCTTGTTGGCGGATTCAAAATGCCTGAGCTTTAAGGAAAGGGGTCACAAAAATGGTAAAAGGCTACGAAGTTGTAATCGGTCTTGAAACTCATGCTGAGCTTAATACCGAGTCTAAAATATACTGCGACTGCAAGAACCAGTTCGGTCTTGAAGTCAATTCACAGGTTTGCCCTATCTGCATGGGTATGCCTGGCACACTGCCTACTCTTAACGAAAAGGTAGTTGATTATGCAATAAGGATGGGTCACGCACTCAACTGCGAGATAAACCGTGTCTGCAAGCAGGACAGAAAGAACTATTTCTACCCTGACCTGCCAAAGGCTTATCAGATATCACAGGCAGAAGTTCCTCTCTGCGGCAAGGGTTATGTTGATATCCTTGTTGACGGCGAGGAAAGAAGAATAGGTATCACAAGAATACACATCGAGGAGGACGCAGGTAAGCTTCTTCACTCTGACAAGTTCCATGGTGTATCACTTGTTGACCTTAACCGCTGCGGTGTTCCGCTTATCGAGATAGTTTCTGAGCCTGATATGCGTTCCTCTCAGGAAGCAAAGGTTTATCTTGAAACACTGAAATCTATCCTACAGTATCTTGGCATATGCGACTGTAAGATGCAGGAAGGCTCTATCAGATGTGATGTAAACGTATCTGTTCACAAGCCTGGTGAGCCATTCGGCACACGTTCTGAGATGAAGAACGTAAACAGCTTCTCTGCCGCTGTAAGAGGTATCGACTACGAGGTAGAAAGACAGATAGCTGTTCTTGAAGCAGGCGGAAAGGTCGAGCAGGAAACTCGCCGTTGGGACGACGAAAAGGGAATGAGCATTCCAATGCGTTCAAAAGAGGACGCACAAGATTATCGTTACTTCCCTGAGCCGGATCTGCTCACTATCGTTGTTGAGCAGGAGCGTGTTGACGAGCTTAAAAAGAGTATCCCAGAGCTTCCAAACGTAAAGATACTCAGATATGTAAAGAAGTTCGGTCTGAACATAAAGGACGCAACGTTTATAGCAGAGTCTGTTTCCCTTGCAAAGCTTTTTGACGATTGCATGGCAAAGGACAAGTTCCCTGCAAAGTGCTATACAACATGGATACTTGGCGACCTTGTTAAGTATATGAACGCAACAGGCAAGACTCTCGAAGATACAAAGCTCACTGCTGACAATCTTACTGACCTCGTCGCTGCTATCGAGGCAAAGACCATTTCCAACGCTGGTGGAAAGAAAGTTTTTGCAGTTCTTCTTGAAGAGGACAAAAAGGTAAGCGACATTATCGAGGAGCAGGGTCTTGCACAGGTCTCTGATGACAGCGCACTTGAAAAGATCGCTGACGAAGTTCTTGCCGCAAACGAAAAGTCTGTAAATGACTACAAGGGCGGAAAGACAAATGCTCTGGGCTATCTGGTAGGTCAGTGCATGAAGGCTTCAAAGGGCAAGGCTAACCCTGGAAAAATGAAAGAGATAATCCTTGCAAAGCTTGGCTGAGCACAGAAAAATCTGATATAACGAAAGAGGATCGCATTTGCGGTCCTCTTTTTTGTACTCATATAAGTTTTCCGTAACAAAACTCGCCATCTGACGAGGTTATCTCTATCTTTAAAAGCTGCCGACGCAAAGAAACGTCCTCGCTGTCCCTTGGAATCTTCACGGTAACATAATTTGGCGCATGACCTTGATGCCACTGAGGGCTTGTTTCCTTTTCAAACAAAACCTCCTGCACTGTGCCAACAAGGCTTTTGAGATACAAAGCCTTTGTTTCGTTGCATACATCTGCCATTTGAGCCGCACGACTGTGCTTGGTCTTGCGGTCGAGCTGACCTTTCATTTTGTCGGCAACAGTGGTAGGTCTGCGTGAATACGGGAAAATATGCGTTTCTGCAAAAGATATCTTCTTTGCAAATGCCAGCGACTTTTCAAATTCCTCGTCAGTTTCCTGTGGGAAGCCCACCATTATGTCGGTGGTTATAGCGCAGTTTGGAAAATGCCTGCGAAGCTTCTCGCAAAGCTCAGCATACTCCACCGTATCATAATGGCGATTCATGCGCTTCAAAGTTTCGTCACAGCCGCTTTGCAGGGAAAGATGAAAATGCGGACAAAGTTTTTCAATCTTTGACATTCGCAGGATATCTTCATCTGAAATAAGCTCAGGCTCAACAGAGCCGATACGCACTCTGTAATCGCCATCACAGCCGCAGGCGGCTTCAACAGCGTCAATGAGCCGTGTGCCGTTTTTGAAGTCTCTGCCGTAACAGCAAAGATTTATGCCCGTGAGGATTATCTCCTTGTGACCTGAGTCAACGAGCTGCTGAACTTCGGGAGCGATATCCTCCAAAGGTTTTGAGCAGATGTGTCCTCTCGCAGTGGGGATAATACAGTAGGTGCAATACTGATCACAGCCGTCTTGAATTTTGATATACGCACGAGTTTTTTGGTCAGCACCTGAGTTTGTCATTTTCTCAAAAGCCTCTCCCCTCTCACGAGGAACTATCCTGATAATACGCTCGCCGCTTGTGATATACCTTTTTATAAGGGCAGGTATCTCCTTTTTTGCACCTGTGCCAACTATGATACCGCACTCGTCAAGAGCAGAAGCTTCCTTTTCAAAAGCCTGCGGAAAACAGCCTGCCAAAACTATCAGACACTCAGGATTAGCTTTTTTTATCTTGTGGATAAGCTGTCGGCATTTTGAGTCCGACTGAGCGGTAACAGTGCAGGTATTTACAACACATACCTCTGCATCAGCATAATCCTCCGTGACCTCATACCCCTCGGACAGCATTGCTTCCTTTATATTTTCTGTTTCATATTGGTTTACCTTGCAGCCGAATGTATAGAAAAAGGCTTTCATATTTGATTTCCTTTCAATAGCCAAATGTTTATAATGCACAATAAATCACAACAATATATGTGCATATTGCATAAATCTAAACTTTGATTTTTATCACTCTTGACTATTGTACCATATTTTAAATTTTTTTGCAAATATCCATTGACAAATCAGAAAAATCGTTTATAATATAAATTGTAGAGAAAAGATCTACAGAATTTATGTGGGAATCAAGATCGGATATACCGATCATTCTGAAGGAGGAATATTTATGACAAAGGTAAAAATCATGCTCGATTCCATTGCAGCGGTAAAGAAGTTTGTAAGCGTAGTTTCTATGTACGACTTTGATGTGGATCTTGCGTCAGGAAGATATGCAGTTGACGCTAAGTCAATTATGGGTATTTTCAGCCTTGACCTTTCAAATCCTATCCAGCTCGTAGCACACACAGACGACGCTACTAAATTCCTTGACGAGATCAAAGAATTTATTGTTGACTAAACTTTGATATCACGAAAGCACTGAGTTTTAAAAGCTCAGTGCTTTTTTTGTTGCAAAATTTAAACGATTTCGCATTTTTGCAAAATCTCATCATATAGTTTAATATATTTACGAATATACACTTTCTACTTTTGTTGTATTTTCATTCAAAGTGCATATAAAACGTTTGAGATTTTCGTAGTAAGAAAACTTTTAGCTGATTTGTTATAGCTTTTATATAAGTTCCACATTAACTAAAACGTTTTAATATGATTAATTATCCAAATTTTATATAATAAATTAACATGAAATAAGTAAAATTCATATTAATATCTTCGTATATAATATTTTACACAATATCTGTTTACTATTTGTTCACATAGGCATATAATTATATATGGATTAAGATATGTGACATATAAGTATAGAACTGCTGTTGCCAATGTAAAAAGAAACGAAAATCTCAGAAATTTTCGGTTCTTTTTAGTTTTTCAGAGGTTATTATTGCGAAAGGAGGATATGCCAAAGGGCATAATCACGAACATGATCAAAGCTTATATCAGGATAAACGATCTTAATGACATCAAGACTTTGCATGAAGCGGCTTTAAGCTGCAAATACGATCTGGTGGTGCAGTCAGGAACAAAAATACTCAATCCAAAATCACTTATGGGTATTTTCGGTCTTGGCACAAAGAAAACTGTATCGCTGGTAGCTAAATATGACGACAAGCGTGATTTTCTCGAAAAATTCGGTGATCTGATCTCAACTTAGATCATTCCTTATAAAAGCGTTCTGCTGCTGCGGAGCGCTTTTCTCTTTTGCCCTTGTAATCACAAGAGCTATATGTTATAATAGTACAAAAAAGACAAGGAGATAACTAATGAGCGTAAAAATAATATTGCTTGCACTGGAAACTTTGCTGTTGTTTCTGTTTCTTGTACCATTACCTGTTATATGCTCGGGCAACCTGCTTGGCATCATCGTTTCGGTGATGCTAATGATCATAACGGCAAACTGGACAAAATTCTGCGGTATTATATCAAAAATATGGGGACATGGCGCAGGTAAATTCGGGCTTATCTTTGTAAGCACATTGATACTTGCTGGGATAATATATGTGGGCATTCTTTCCATACTTATGTACAAAGCACAGGAAAACCGCCCTGAAAAAGCCAATGTTATAGTTGTGCTTGGCTGTCAGGTAAAAGGCGAACGCCCCTCACGAATGTTACGCAGACGACTTGACGCTGCAATTACGGCTATGAACGACAATCCGGATACGCTTTGTATAGTTTCAGGTGGCAAGGGTGATGATGAGAAAATAAGCGAAGCCTTGGCAATGAAAAACTATCTGCTTGAAAAAGGCATGGACAGCGACAGGGTAATAATGGAGGACAAGTCCACTTCAACTTACGAAAATATCCAAAACTCTCTCAAGATACTCGATGAACTCGGCATGAGCCATGATATGACTATCGTCACAGACGGCTTTCATCAATACCGTGCAAGCCTTATCGCAAAGGCTCAGGGTGTGGAGAATGTCACCGCTTATTCAGCCTACACCGAGCCACGATACCTGTTCACATATTGGGTGAGAGAGTGGCTTGGGCTAACGCACTTTTTCATGCTGGGCAGCTAACTAAATTTCACGAAAATTTGCACAAAAAGCTATTGAAAACAGCACAAAGGTATGCTAGAATAAAGTCATAAATAAATGAAAATCGGAGGTTGAAACATGAAAAATATACCAGAAGTAAAACTTGGCATCGTTGCAGTTTCAAGAGATTGCTTCCCTATGTCGCTTTCAGAATCAAGACGTATCAAGGTCTGTCAGGAGTACAAAAAGGCTTACGGAGATATCTACGAATGTCCTACAGTTGTGGAGAACGAGAATGATATGCTCAAAGCCCTTGACGAGGTAAACACAGCAGGCTGTAACGCACTTGTTGTATATCTTGGAAACTTCGGACCTGAGTCCTCAGAAACACTTCTTGCAAAGAAGTTTGGCGGTCCTGTTATGTTCGTTGCGGCCGCTGAGGAACCATGCGGTGATGTACTTATCGACAACAGAGGCGACGCATACTGCGGTATGCTCAACGCAAGCTATAACCTTGCACTGAGAAACATCAAGGCTTATATCCCTGAGTACCCTGTTGGTACACCTGACGAGTGTGCAAAGATGATAAGCGAGTTCGTTCCAGTTGCAAGGGCTATCCTCGGTCTTAAGGATCTGAAGATAATCTCATTCGGACCACGTCCACAGGACTTTCTTGCCTGCAACGCACCTATCAGACAGCTCTACAATATGGGTATCGAGATAGAAGAAAACTCAGAGCTTGACCTCTTCGAGTCATTCAACGCCCATGCCGGCGACGAGAGAATATCTGCTGTTGTGGCTGACATGGAAGCAGAGCTTGGCAAGGGCAATAAAATGGCAGGCATTCTTCCAAGACTTGCGCAGTATGAGCTTACTCTTCTTGACTGGGCAGAAGCTCACAAGGGCTCAAGAAAATATGTTGTATTTGCAAACAAGTGCTGGCCTGCATTCCAGACGCAGTTTGGCTTCGTTCCTTGCTATGTTAATTCAAGACTTACAAAGATAGGCATTCCTGTTGCCTGCGAAGTAGATATCTACGGTGCTGTCAGCGAATACATAGGCGTTTGTGTATCACAAAAGCCTGTTACGCTCCTTGACATCAACAACACTATTCCTGCGGACATATACAATGATGATATCGCAGGAAAGTTCCCTTACACACATAAGGATACATTCATGGGCTTCCACTGCGGAAACACAGCTTCATGCCTTGTAAAAGAGCCTGAGATGAAGTTCCAGCGTATCATGAAGAGAAATCTTGAGCCAGACAGCGAGCCTAATATTTCAAGAGGTACTCTTGAGGGCGATATCGTTGACGGAAATATAACATTCTTCCGATTCCAGTCAACGGCTGACGCACAGCTCAAAGGATATATTGCAGAGGGCGAAGTTCTTCCTGTTGCAACACGTTCATTCGGCTCTATCGGTATTTTCGCTATCAACGAAATGGGCAGATTTTACCGCCACGTTCTCGTGCAGAAGAACTATCCTCACCACGGTGCTGTTGCTTTTGGTCACTATGGAAAGGCACTACACAGTGTTATGACATATCTTGGCATGACAGACATAGGCTTCAATCAGCCAAAGGGTATGCTTTATCCAACAGAAAATCCGTTTGCAGATTAATATTTTAGGGATACCGCACTGTAATGGTGCGGTATTTCTGCTTTTATGAACTAAAAAATCAACAAGTGAGCCAACGCTTATTCACACATAATTATATGCCCTGCCGAATAATAATAATTTTATTGACAAATATGCGAAAAATGTAGTATAATAGAAGTAACTATTATAAGGAGATGTAGCCATGTCTGTTTACCGTATTTATGTAGAAAAAAAGCCTGAATTTGCAGTTGAAGCAAATTCACTTATCGGCGGAATAAAGTCAGCTCTGGGACTTGATAACCTTACAGGTCTGAGAGTTATAAACCGCTATGACGCAGAGGGTCTTTCAAGAGAGGATTTTGACCTTGCAGCACCAGTCGTTTTTTCTGAGCCTGCTGTTGACGTTACTTACGATCACCTGCCTGCTGTAAAAGCTGACGAGTTTGTTTTTGCAGTTGAGTATCTGCCAGGTCAGTTTGATCAGAGAGCTGATTCCTGCGCACAGTGTATCTCACTTCTCACTGGAGGAAAAAGACCTACTATCAAGTCAGCGAGAATTTATATCGTTTCTGGCAAACTCACAGAAGCAGAGCTTGACCAGATCAAGCACTATATGATAAACCCTGTTGAGTCAAGAGAAGCTTCCCTTGATTGCTTCGATACACTCGATATCAAGTATACTATCCCTACCACAGTTAAGACTGTTGAGGGCTTTATCTATTCAACAGACGATGACCTGAGATTCATGCTCACAGACTTGGGTCTTGCAATGGACTTTGACGATATCAAGTTCTGTCGGGATTATTTCAAGAATGTTGAAAAGAGAAATCCTACTATCACTGAGATAAGAATGATAGATACATACTGGTCTGACCACTGCCGTCATACTACATTCTCCACTATCGTCGATAACGTTTCTATCGACTCAGACTACATAGCTGCTACCTTTGCAGACTATATCAACACAAGAAAAGACCTTTACGCAGGCAGAACTGACAAGCCTGTTACACTTATGGATCTTGCTTGTATCGGCGCAAAGCAGCTTAAAAAGGCTGGTCTGCTCAAAGACCTTGACGAGAGTGAGGAGATAAACGCTTGCTCTGTTAAGATAACTGTTGACGTTGACGGCAATCCTGAGGACTGGCTGCTCATGTTCAAAAACGAAACACACAACCACCCTACAGAGATCGAGCCTTTCGGCGGTGCGGCAACTTGTCTTGGTGGCGCTATCAGAGACCCTCTGTCAGGACGTTCATATGTATATCAGGCAATGAGAGTAACAGGCGCAGGCAATCCGCTGGTTCCTGTTGAGGACACTATCACAGGTAAGCTTCCGCAGAGAAAGATAGTTGTAGGTGCAGCAAATGGCTATTCTTCATACGGCAACCAGATAGGTCTTGCTACCGGTCACGTTCACGAGATATATCACCCGGGCTACGTTGCAAAGAGAATGGAGATAGGTGCTGTAGTAGGTGCTGCTCCTGCTGAGAACGTAAGACGTGAAAGACCTGAGCCTGAGGATATCGTTATCCTCCTTGGCGGAAGAACAGGACGTGACGGCTGCGGCGGAGCAACAGGCTCTTCAAAATCACACAACCTCCACTCACTTGAAAACTGCGGAGCTGAGGTACAGAAGGGTAACGCACCTGAGGAAAGAAAGCTTCAGCGTTTGTTCAGAAACCCTGAAGTTACTTCAATGATAAAACGTTGTAACGACTTCGGTGCAGGCGGAGTTTCCGTTGCTATCGGCGAGCTTGCCGACGGACTTTCTATCAACCTTGACGCTGTTACAAAGAAGTATGACGGTCTTGACGGCACTGAGCTTGCTATCTCTGAGTCACAGGAGAGAATGGCTGTTGTTATCGCAAAGAGCGACCTTGAAAAGTTCATGGCTGAGGCTGCAAAGGAAAACCTTGAAGCAACAATGGTGGCAAGAGTAACTGCTGAGCCAAGACTTAAAATGAACTGGTGCGGCAACACTATCGTTGACCTTACAAGAGAGTTTCTTAACTCAAACGGAGCTGAAAAGCACACAGATATTTCTATCCCTGCTCCTGTTTTCGCAGCAGAGAGCAACGACGCTGACACTGCTGACCGCTGGGAGTCTATGATATCAAACCTCAACATCTGCTCACAGAAGGGTCTTATTGAGAGATTTGACTCAACAATCGGTGCAAACACAGTTCTTATGCCATTTGGCGGTAAATATCAGAACACACCTACACAGGCAATGGCTGCAAAGCTCCCTGTTCTTCACGGCAATACAAAGACAACGTCCATTATGGGCTGGGGCTATGACCCATATCTCTCATCTGTAAGCCCATACCACGGTGCAATGAGCGCTGTAGTTGAGTCTATCGCAAAGGTCATCGCAACAGGCGGTACATATGAGAAGTGCTGGCTCACATTCCAGGAGTATTTCGAGAGAACACAGAATGATCCTGAGCGTTGGGGCAAGCCTATGTCTGCTCTCCTCGGTGCATACAAGGCACAGATAGAGCTGGGATGCGGTTCTATCGGCGGTAAGGACTCAATGTCCGGTACATTCGAGGAAATAGACGTTCCACCTACACTTGTTTCATTCGCTGTTTCAGTAACAGACGCAGACAAGGTAGTTTCACAGGAATTCAAGAAGGCCGGCTCTAAGGTAATTCTTATCAAGCCTGAATATGACGACAACAAGCTTGTGAACTTCGATTCACTTAAGGCAGTATTTGAAAAGGTAGAAAAGCTTATCGCTGAGGGCAAGGTGCTTTCATGCTGGGCTGTATCCTACGGCGGTGTATCTGAGGCTGTTGCAAAAATGGCATTTGGTAACAAGATAGGCTTTAAGTTCACAGACAAGCTCACAGCAGAAGAGCTTTACAGAGCTTGCTATGGCGCATTTGTTATCGAGCTTGCAGAGGGCGTTGACACTGACGAGAGAGTTATCGGTGAAACAACAGAAAGCTACGAGATAAAGTCAGACAATTACACAATAAGCCTTGACAAGCTCCAGACACTTTGGGAGGGCAAGCTTGAGCCTGTATATCCTGTTCATGTGAAAGAGCCTGCTGAAAAGCCTGAAAAGTACAGCTACAAGGCAGACAAGAGAGTTGCACCTGCTATCAAGGTGGCAAAGCCAAAGGTGCTTATCCCTGTATTCCCTGGCACAAACTGCGAATACGATACAGCAAGAGCCTTTGAAAAGGCAGGCGCTGAGGCTGACATCTTCGTTGTAAGAAACCTCACAGAACAGGCTATCAAGGAGTCTGTTGACGCAATGGAGAAGAAGATAAAAGAGTCACAGATAGTAATGCTCCCAGGCGGATTCAGCGGTGGCGACGAGCCTGACGGCTCAGGCAAGTTCATCGTATCATTCCTGAGAAACCCAAGACTTACAGACGCTATCCATGACCTGCTAAAAAATCGTGACGGTCTTATGCTTGGTATCTGCAACGGCTTCCAGGCACTTATCAAGCTTGGTCTTGTACCATATGGTGAGATAAGAGATATGAGAGACGACTCCCCTACACTGACATTCAACACCATTGCAAGACACCAGTCTAAAATGGTAAACACAAGGATCGCTTCCAACAAGTCACCATGGCTTGCAGGCTGTGAGGTAGGCGATATCCACAGCGTTGCTATTTCACATGGTGAGGGACGTTTCGTTGCAACAGCAGAGGAAATCGCACAGCTTGCTGCAAACGGACAGATCGCTACACAGTATGTTGACTTTGACGGAGAACCTACATTTGACATTCATTGCAACCCTAACACATCATTCCAGGCTATCGAGGGTATCACCTCACCTGACGGACGTGTTCTTGGTAAAATGGGTCACTCAGAGCGTAAGGGCTGCTGCGTATCAAAGAACGTTCCTGGTGAAAAGGATCAGAAGATATTTGAAAGCGGCGTAGCTTACTTCAAGTAAAAAAAAATACAAGGGCGGAGCTTTCCGCCCTTTGTTTATATGAGGACAAAGATATGCTCAAATACATTATAATATATCTTTCCGCAATGAGCCTTTTGACGTTCATACTTTTTGGTGCAGATAAGCACAAGGCAAGAGCACACAAATGGCGAATACCTGAGAAAACGCTCCTTGGTCTGAGCCTGCTTGGCGGCTTTGCAGGAGGATTTCTAGGCATGGAATTTTTCCGTCACAAAACAAAACACTGGTATTTTTATATGGTGATGATAATTTCTCTTGCACTATGGGCATTTATCATATACAAGGTCATTGCAGAATAGAATAAGTTCTTTAGGTAGTCGGTAACGGCTGCCTAATTTTTTTGCCCTCCTTATTCCGCTGTAACGGTGTAAATGCCGTTCTCATCAGGTCCGCTGACGGTGCATCCCTCTGCTAGTTGAATACCTCCATATCTGCCTGTTTCATATTCATCCGGCTTAAAGTTATATGTACCCACGCCGCAGATGATCTTTGCCTCTTCTCTATAAACACTATCAAAGGAGAATTTGCCTATCCGAATATTACCCGACAGTTTTAAGGTCGGCGTACCGGTAGTAACCATGGGAACTTTAAGCGTCCCTAACGTAAAGTCGCCGGAAATGGTGACATCTTTCTTAACTTTCATTGTTCCGGTAATATTATTGACTCCTTCGAATTTCCAAATGCCGCCATAGCTGGTAAAGCAATCTTTCATGATGACACAATCTCTCAAGGTCACATCTGAGTAATTATTATTGTCGCCCAACCCATTCAGAGTACAATTGTCAACGATCAGATGTTGTTCAGCTCTTCCATTCATCTGCACATAACAACCGATAGTACCGTTTCGCAGCGTCAGCGTTTCGTTGCCATCATTTGAGAGTGAAATAGATTCGACGCTCAGCGTCTTTCTGTTCAGATCAAACTCCAGATCTTTTCCTGACGAAACCGTCAGCATCTCGTATGCTCCGTTAAGGTCGCTGTTTAGCTTTGCCTTGCCACCATTTTCAAATACACCGCGCAGATCCTCCAAATTTTTCACCATAGTGGTGTCTGAGGTATCTGAGGTGATCTTTACTGTAATAGTTCCGATCTTCTGATCTTTTGTGATCGCACCTCCGGAAATGCCAAAACCAGTTGTGTCTGTTGGGGCGTTTTCAATTGTTGTATTCTCTGCAGAAGCAAGATCAAACTCGGTCTTGTCAAAGCTGCCATTCAGCCCCTCCACATCGGCTGCGTAAGGAACTTGGGCTTGACGTTCCGTCGCCTAAGGAGGAATTCGACCCGCCGTTGGGTTTCTACGAGAAGTACAGTATTATGGACGAAATGCCTCTGGCTTACTGCGTTATCGAGCTTGTATTCGATGAGGATGGTCACGGTGTTGACTTTATTTTCCGCTACTGCAACAAGGAGATGGCGGTAGTTGAGGGTGTGCCCGTGGAAGAAATGCTGAATCGGTCTTTTTATGAAGTATTTCGCAACGGAGACCGAAAATGGCTGGTATCTTACGCAGATGTAGCACTCAACGGAACAAAGCACACGCTGAAGGATTTTAGCCCTGAGATCGGAAAAGACCTCACCATATATTGCTATCAGCCCGAACCCGGTTTCTGCGCCTGCGTCCTGCTGCCAGAATAAATGCACAACCTAAAATGACATTTCGTTAAAAAGCATAATGTAAAAAAGGCTCTGATAAGACCAATTTTAGGTCATCTCAGAGCCTTTAATCGTTAAATGGGGCACAGGTTCGATAGATACTTTTTTAGCAAGTTCTTCAAGATAATCAAGCGTAAGTTCACTTTCTGATTTTGAATTGAGCTCATCTAATGCTTCCAATAACGTCAACATTACAATACACATCCTTACTCATAGCCATATATTACCTTAGCCTGTCCACTTTCTTCGCCAGGCCATCCGGATATGTTGTAAGCTTTGAACGCGTCAGTTAACAAAATTTGAAGGTGTTCTTTATCGTTTAGCAATCCTTTCGGGAAATCAATACGTGTTATTTTCCAACAAACTTGTTGTTCATGAATACTCTTTATTGCTTGAACAGGTATCGGATTTGATTTATACATAAAGATAAATTCCTCTATATCATTATTCGTGTCATGATGGTTATAGCAATGTGCTAACCATGTTTCAGAATTTTTGTCAATAGTTAAGTACAGGGGCATGATACCTTCTGTCGTGTCCATAAAGCTCCCATATGGGTTCTTAATCTTTTTCTTAGCCAGTTCCTCTCTTTGCGTTGGAGTCAGCTTTTCATTAACAAATGCCATAGTCTAAACCTCACAATAATAAAAGTATTTAAGGGTATTTTAAAGAGAACCCATATGAAAACTCTTGCTGTGCTTGTATAGTAAATACAATGAATGAAACGTAAGCACTCAGAATCTCTTCCTGATGAATTATATAGATTATTTAATTGTTTGGTTGGGATTCCATTTATTGAATTCGTGTTGCCAATTTCTCCTATATTAGGGTTAACATCCGGATTTGGTTTTAATTATAGCTTCATCAATTTCGGCACTTGGTGCAACCCAAACAACAGTATCATCTCCAACAGGATGTCCCAATGTAACATCTTTGCCTGAAATATAGTCTTCATAACCTTTTTCAGATATTAGATAAGATGCACCTTTACTAAATATTTAGTCTATATTCATAATATACTCACACCATAATTTTTAGTTGCAATGTTATTAATTCTTGTAATTTCCTGCCAAAGCCCATTTTCTTCATTCCAACCTTGCCATTCCTTACAAACACGAAGCTCCTTTTCGTGTTTTAATAGCGTTTCCTTCAATTTCTCAATTAACTCTTGATTAATGAATTTAAATGGTGCTTCGTGTCTTTTTTCATTCCTAATTTGATTCCAACATACCATAAACGCTATCCAATTCTTTATTGGATCGCAATCAAGAAGATACAATATGGCTTCTTCGAATTTGGCAACAATTTTTTCATTTTTAGTTTCCTCATAAAGTTTGTATACTCCAAAATCTATAATTCTACTAAAATCCGTTGGTACATTTGCTGGAACAAAGTGACTTATAGGACAAGCATATCCTTTCTCTCCGCAAAGGAACTCAGCAACCTCGTTATTTTCAAATGCTTTTTTTGTAAGTTCAAGCAGCTCTTCATTTGTAATTTGTTTATCTAATTTCATAACATTTCCTTTCCCACCAAACGACGAATAAACATTTTCTATTTTTACATCAAGTATATCTATTTGTATCAATCATGGGGACATCTTCTAAAATATCATCTATCATTGACGTTGTGAATTTGAATGTAACCGTCAAACCCTCCGCATCTACCCCACCGATGACTAAAGAAGTATAATAAACTTCAAGCAACTCCATAGAGTAAATTACCCAATCTCAAAAAAGTCTATAGAGCTGCTTAGACCAAATTAGATGTAGAGATAAAGATAATGAAAACAACGATCGCAACGGTAAAGAACGAATTTCGCCTGACTGAATGGTCAGCCCAGATCCAGGCACAGAAAAGTAGCGGACTTACAGTGCATAAATGGTGTGAAGAAAACGGTGTCAATGTTAATACCGTGTACTTGAATTTTGTTCCGATTATTTCGCTGCTCATTTGTTTTTCAAATCCTTGCCTTTAGGTTCGTATCTAAAATATGTAATAGAACATTATTGATACTTATTAAGATGCATTTGACTAATCTGGAAAATAAATTCCCATTTCATCTTGGTTAAAATCGTATCGTGATATGCTTTCTTCATCTTCAGTTGTACTGTCAAATACTCGAATAGATGATATTTTATCTGTCTGTTTATTATCAAAATGCAGACAAATAAAAGCATCGAAACGCCTTAGTTGAATGCAAATAGTATCATTGACCTCCCATGCGGCTAACAAATTAGAATATGAAGGAGTATATCGTTCTATAAATTTATCCATATTCTTCACAGCTTCCGGATCCTCCAGAAACTCATTGGAAAATATAGTTTCAAGCTCTTCTCGGTCTTTATTATGCATCGCCCCGAAAAATGTGTTTAAAATATCAGACTAGGTTTCACATCCGGGGTAATATATTCCGGCAAGCAGATCTCCGCCGCCTGCTCCTCTCTGATCTTCCTCACATTCTTCAAAAATCAAGCTGTATACGCCTTGGGCAGACGGATCAGTTTCCTGCTGTACCCACTCAGTCCATGTTAATGAATAGCATTTTTCAGTAGTCTTAATTACACAGATCGACCATACACATTTTGCCTGCAAATCAGAAAAAGATTCTGATGACTGATTTTCATAAACTATCTCTAAATTGTCACCCTCAAATATATTAAATATGTATTTGATACCTTCATCAATATCAGGCTGTAATTTCAAAGTCTGCTCTGAAAAAACGCTTTTAAAAAGTTCAGCATCGTTGGTCTCCAAGGCTTGTATCAGAACATCCGAAGTATTTTTCGTTGAGGTTTGATCGATAATTAATTTATCATCATTTTCTATTGAACTTTGGCTATCGTTTAATATAGTACAGCCTGTAGAACTCGCCACCAGTAAAAAAAGCAAAACGGATAGTATAAGTTTTTTCATAATTAATCACTTCCATTAATCCGGCAAATAAATTCCCGCATTTTTTTCCGATAAATTATAATCACCGATAGTCTTTTCATCGTCTATCTCGACAAATTTTAGAAAAGATATTTTATCCGTTTGTTCCTTGTCAAGTCTAAAACAAAAACATATCGGAGTATCATTTTTCATGGACGTAATATAAACGGTAATATTTCCATCATCAATTTCCGTCCAGCCTTCGTGAAGTTCTCGCATTGGCTGACAGTAATCAAAAAAGCGATCTATTTCATCGTCCGTTACGCCTGAAGCCAGCATATTGTCAGAAAGCAGCTCACGAAATCTCTCTATGCGATCGTCATGATTTTTTTGCTGATAAATGTTTTTCCAAAGAGTAAACGCCATATCACTTTCCTCGGAATTAGCAGGATACACTACCCCTGCAACAAAAAGATCTTCACCTCCCTGATCCAGTCCGGCATCCGGCCAAATCTGGAGTTTCATGCTGTAGACTCCTTCTTTCTCCTTATCTTTTTCATTTATCGTCCACGCATTCCAAGTAAGCTTATAGTAGTTTTCTGTTGTTTTAAAAACGCATACCGGAGAAACAATACATCTTTCACCACCGCTCGAATATTTATTTGAGCTTGAATTATTCTGCGTAATTTCAACAAATTCGCCTTCATATATGCTGAGCATATATCCGATCCCTTCATCCAGATCCGGACAAAGATCTTTGGCACGAACAGAAAACAGATTTTTGATTGCATCCGCATCGTTATTTTCCAAAGCCTTTATTACTGTTTCTGAAACACTCACATTCTCCGTCTGATCAATAACGAGATCACCTTCATAATGGCTGTTCAATTTTTCTACAACAGAACAGGACATTAGGCTTAACATCAATATTACGGACATTGTGCAGCAAAGCAAGTTTTTAAATTTTAACACAATATTCTCCTTACCAAGTCAGAGTTACAATGTATGAACCCGAATCTTTTTCTGGAATATCCCATTCGACTTTCCCTGCATTAAATTCTCTGAAAGAATCTAACATTATATCTTTGTTTTCTCCAAAGCTCGGAAAATCTATAGTAGTTACAGCCTTGAGATCCTCAGCTTTAACATTCTGAACCAACGGATCAAATCCCGTTATCCACCATTATAATTCATCTGGTTCATGTTTATACAGCTGCTCATCATCACTGAAGATTCCATCCCCATTAGAATCATGATATAATTCAAGAGTCATATCAACAGAACATTCTCTGTTAACTTCGGCATAAAGATATGAGTATTCACCATTTTCCATAATATAATTTCCATACTCATCAAATTCTCCATCTTTCACCTGATAAATACCTGTTTCAGCGCCTGCTCCAAGGTTCATATAGTCGCCCTTCCATGACCATATTATAAATTCTTCTCATTCATATATGAAGACAAAATCGGATGCTTTCTCACAAATACTGCAGCGATTGTTCCTAACTCCGCAATTTTCTTTATCAGCCAGGCACCACCTATCTGATAAAATATTCCAACTGCAAAGGCTACGAAATTCCTGAATCCTTCACTATGAATTAATTTACCTATAAAATTAAAAAAATCAAAATATATAATTTTATTCCATAAATCTTTACACCATTCACAAGCTGAATCAATCCACTCTTTAGCTTTTTCCAACCAGCTTTTCTCAATATCCGGTTTTTAAGTATTCATACTTATCGTAAAAATCATCTTTGCTCTTATTAATAACATCAGCGACATCGCCGTCAATACGCACAACATATTTCTATTATTTTATTGCCAAATGTTCTATTTTTTATTAATATAAATTATTTTATCAGGATCAACATTTTTCAAAAGATATTCTGACATTATTTCAAATCCGTCCATAAGAGTTTCAACAGCAAAATGCTCAGAGTTCACATAAATTAAAATTTTTTCATTAACCCCTAATCTAGTATCATTAATTATCCATTTTATCTTTGTTATTTCTGAAACATCCACACTATATTTGGATCCCAAAATCTTCCTAACGGTTATTTTGCTGCCACTTACTACAATTTTTAATTTTCTTATCCACAATAATGAAATAGCTATTGGAATAAAAACGAATAATATTGTTGAAATATACATAGAGAAATGTGGAGGATTACCAAAAATTGTATACATTACGTTTAAAACAATGAAAAAAGCAGTTATAAAAACTTCACCTTTATAAATCTCTGACGGTATCTTCACAGTAAATTTCGATTTTGATTTCATTGATCAGACCTTCTTCATTTCTTATTAATTTTGTGACAACTCTCTCCATTCGTCATACCATTCCTTAATCCCATCAAAAAACCACTTGCTATATTTTCCAATGTACCTTCAGAAAGTTCTGAAATTACACCATTTCTAATTGTTTTATAATGAAATTTTTTAATACTTCCCTGTTTTAATTTTGTTATTACCATTTTAAATGAAGCATCATAGCTATTTATGCCTGAAAGTCTTTTGAACACCGGAATTTTTTTCGAAAGAGTTTTTGAAAGCTCTCCAGTAATTTTACTTAAAGCAACACTAAAAAAAGCCACTGTTCCTGTGCTTAAACCAGTATCAAATAATATTTCAAAAGTCGATCTTTTTTGTCCCCCAGTGATATTTTCAAGATTTTCGCCAAAAAACGTTGATATTGCCGCCTCTGCTGAACAAGCAGCAATTGGATTAGTAAGCAATAATAAAACACCGCCAGCAAAACCGCCTATCGCTGATCCAATATATGATTGCCAGTTACCATCCCAATCGCCTGTTATCGCACATGAAATAATATCACTAATTAATTGACCTGAAATGCCTACGATTGCTCCAACTACACCAACAGCAATTACTGGAATTGCCGTTCCAAATGTTGAAATACTCAATATAACAATACCGACAACAATGACAATAGTCACAAACACACTAACTATTGACTGCCAATTTTCCTTGCACCACTCACAAGCACTATCCCATTTCTCTTCCAACCAGCTTTTTTCAATATCCAGCTTTAAGTACTCATATTTCTCTTAAAAGTCATTTTTGCTTTTATTGATAGCATCAACCGTATTTTAGTCAATAGTCACAACATCGGAAATGTATTCACTAATATTTTTTTTCAATGACTCAAGTGATTTAATTTTGTCCTCTTGGGTCTGCGTTGATGATTTTATAGAGCTGATAACATCATCAACATCACATATGCTTTCATCTATGGAAAGCACTTTTGATTTCAGTGATTTCAAATCAGCATTATCATTAATAAATAAAGGGCGATAATATTTTACGGCATATTCAGGATCATTTTTTATTATTGACATAATTTTATTTTCAATTGTTTTGCAGTAATCATTTCCTAATTTATAGTATATAGCATTGACAAGGTGCAAAACCATTTTCAATAGTGCCATATGTTTTCTAAGTTCAATTATCTGTTTGCTTCTTATGTGTTTAGTGGTTCGCATCTTCTCATAGTTTAATCCTCGATACAATATTTCAAATAATAAATATTCCATCTCATCTCACCTTAATTGGTTTTTTCCAAAAATTCATCTGATACGCTCTAATTATATGGAAATGATAAATGAGAAACTTGTTTTACTCTACATCCTAATGCCGTTAGAGTGCGGAGTAATATCAACACATTTTCTTTGTAATCCTTGCTACATTCAAACCAATAATCTGCCCCTTGGTCCACAGAAGCAAAATAGGCTATTAATATTCCTTCTTTAATATATTTTTGAGGCTGACTAATGATAGATGTTGCTAAAAAATCCGTCCAATTAACCTTATTATCAAAATAATATATCATTGACTCGCACGCACAATCAAAATGATTTATATTTATTTTCGCATCGCTTAATCTCAAAAAAATATTAAATGGGTCATTAATGATTTCTGATTTTTCTAAGATTACCTTTGTATCAACTATTTGAGAAAGATATTCTTCCGGCAATCTGTAACCATGAAAAAATATCTTTTTTCCTTTAGAAAAATCATATAAAAACTCGTTTAATACCTTGGCGGCAGAAATATTTTCATTAATGTCCGAAGTCCAAAAAACAATTGAATCTTTATCTATTCTATATTTTACAAATACTTCATTATTGTATCTCATAATGACTAATCCTCACTAAGAAAATAATTTGATATGACACGAGATATACTCGAATCAATTATTGGAGATAAAGGAACATAAGCTTTACTTCCAAACAAAGAAGGAAAATGATAATGTAAATATCTTGACACGTCAAATTCAATTCTAAATGACTTAGAATTATAACTTGAAAAATTTATTGAAATACCCTTAGGATTTGTTGTCGTATAAGATGTTATTTTACCATAATTAGCATTAGAAGTTTTGCCAATTCTAAATAACTCTTTTGCTTTTGAAAGCCAGGAAGAATTTTTTAATAGTGAAACAAAGGCTTTAGAAAAGCCATAGCTAGCCCCTGCAAATGCAGCTCCAAATGCACCAGAAAAAGTAGCATTGAAAAATACCTCGCCTAACGAAATATCTTCACCTTTAATTAATATATCTCCTAAATCGCTAATTAGCGAGGAACCCAAGCCCGATGCTGCACCAATAAGCATAGTTTTGCCAAGTCCTAAAGCGGCTTTTCCTCCGGCAGACAACCCAAATCCCATTCCTCCTGAAATAATTCCTGCAATAGCTCCTGAAAACGCTCCGTTTTCAAAGCCATCCCAAAACGAACCTCCTGTAACAGCAGAAATAATACCGCCGAAAAGACCTCCTATGCCTGTGCCGAACAATGCGCCTAATGCCATAGCACCCAATATACCACCGACACCGGTGGCTACTAAAATCACAGCCGCAATAACTATTACTATTGTTATAGCAGCTTTCCAATGCTCTTTACACCACTCGCCGACTTTTTTGCAGCCGTCTTTGAATTTCTACCAACGGCTTTTTTCACATTCGGGCTTCATGTAGTAGTACTCGTCGTAAAAATCGTCTTTGCTCTCAATAATAGTCAGAGTTTATACAGTTGTATTTTACTACAACTCCTAATAGTATCTAAAAGCTGTGAGACTTTTTCTTGGTTGCTTGGCATTTTTACACCTCCGTAAATTGATATCAAATATGCCAACATTGATTAAAGATTCATTAATGGCATCATTATTTCCCAATATACTTCCATATCGGATACTTCAAGATTTTCTATGTCATCTTCCCCATTGAGGAATAGTGGTACTTTGTAACCCACACATTTATTGTGAGGCAAAACAAAATTGCCATTTGCCTCAAACCATTCAGTGAAGAACTCAGACGCCAAGCAAGCGTCATGATATTGTGGTATCTCACTATCATGAAAATTCACAAAGTTTTCTTCTGTATTAAGTATCTCTCCTGTACCTGGTTCAAATATCAAGACTACATCTCTTTGCGTATCCAGTGCAAAATTTCTGCCTAACCAATCATATCCGAATACCTGTATGCCATTTTTGAATTTAGGGAAAGCTCTCTTGAGTATCTCATTCCACTTTTTTACATCATTTTTGTTGTGTATACGATACAAACCATTCAAAAATGTTTCTCCGCCATAAATGTCCATAAATCCAGACATATCGGTCACATTATTTTTGTTTTCAACACCTACAAAATCATAAAATTTCTCAAACATCTCTTTTTACCACCTTATAAATTTTTTTGATCTACCATTTTAAAATTTCTTAAAACTGTCCCATAATCCAAATTTTTTATTAAATATGCTATCTGGCTTCCTAAACTTCGATTTACACTTTTATCTAATGGGTTCATATTATGGATATCATCTATTCCACCAAGTTGTAAATCAATAGTGTGATCGACATCTTGTGTCTTTAAAACTGAATTTTCTCCATACTCATTCTTGTATTTTTTTGAAGCGGATGTGTTACCACGTTCTGGAATCGTTTTTGCTGTATCAGCTTTAGATAACGCTTTACATTTTGCTTCAGCTTCTGCTCATTGCCCTGGTGTCCAATCCTCTTTATATGATAGCTCTGCATCATATGTGCCGTCATCATTTTTTATCAGCTTACAATTCGAATTATGAACCCAAACTCCATTCTCGCCAACATAATAAGTATGGAAATCCTCCACCTGAAAATTGTAAACCTTTAATTTTCAGCCCATTCAATATTATCTGGCATTTCACGTTTATAAAAAAATTTTTTGGCTGCCTCGAAAGCTTTATTTACCGAGATAATTGAATCTCTTCTGATTTCAATTTCTTCCTCAGGTGTATTAGTATAAAAAATACAATATTCATTGGTCTGACCGGTTTGGCGACCAACTGACTGAAAACCGAGTGACTCCTCGTCTGGAAAATAGGTGAGATTCGCCATTTCTTTGTTTACTAATACCACTAAGCAAGGATTCTCTTGAGTATTATTAGTAATCCAAAACTCGTTGACACCATCACCATATTTTTTTTGTAATATTTCTGAAAATTCAGAAATATTATTTGCATATTCAATTCCTCCAAAATGTTTTATTTTCATTTGATTACCTTATTCCTTTCTTATTTGATTTTCGGAACAGTGCTATTTCCAATGTATGTCTTTGGAACTGGGATAGCACGAACATTATTTGCAACCGAATTACTTGGAGGTACCACGGTTAATTTAGCGCCTTTTGGAAGTAGAGCTGGAACTTGTCTATCGCAGAATCCACAAGTTCCATTAGGGTTATTATGAAATACAGTTGCTTCATTTATACCATTTTCTCTCATGTATAAAGCAGCTTTTCCTTCAACATGACTTGCTGATTGTGCTTTATATTGAGGATATGAAGGTGTCGAACTATTTCCTGATTTAAAAGAAATTTGCTTTCCATCTGGAGTTACCATAACGCCCTCTGTTGTTTTTCCATCATATTTTGGAAGCACAGGCTTTTCTTGATTACAATTTGCATTATGTACAAGCAGTCTACACTTGCCAACATGATAAGTATGGAAATCTTCCACTTGAAAATTATACACCGTAACAGGTTCGTCTGTCAATTCGACAGAATGATTTTCAACCAAAAGAACATTGCAATTAGAATCAAGAAGTTCATCACCGATTGCAAGTTCTCCTGCATTGACAAAGCCACGATTATTTACATAGAACGGGTGGTCAACTGATATATATTAAAATTATTATCTAATATCCGAAACAATCTCAGCCAGAAAGTTCCACCATTTGTATAAATCATCAAATTCACGAATATAATAGTTTCCAAGGTATTTCGGATTACACATAACAATCAGTTTTTGAGCGGAAAGATCGGACAATTTATTTTCATTTTCATATTCTTCAAGTATACTGTATATTCTATCGGCATCTTTTATATAACCATTACTTAATAGATAGTCATGTAATTTAAGTAATTTATCTTTCATTTTAGATTTACCTCTCAATCGCACCATTGTATTTTCCACCGTCAGTAACAACTTGCCAACCGCCACCACTCCTCGGTATACCATCATCAGCAATAACTGCCCAATCAGGTTGTGCAGCTACCTTTCCCTCAAGCAAAATCTGCGATTTTGTTAGTTGCACTGTGCTTTCAGCCATCGAAGTATTATTCGGCGGCAGTGCCAAGTTATTAATTCTTTCTGTAGGAGTTACACCTGCAGATTCTCTTGTAACAAATACTCCAGATGCTTCTCCGGCATTTGATTCCGTAATCGTAAATGTTTCCCCTTCGAAACCTTCTCTTTTATAAATAGGTCCATCAAACGAATCTATAAGATTCTGAGCTGCTCGCTCATCTAATCCTCGTTCTTTTAATATATCCTTTACTTCCGATTGTGTAAGTTCAGTATACTTATCTGGTTCTAAGGAAACGTAATTCTTTCCCGCATTATGCACCAACACGCCCAATGTACAAACATGATAAGTATGGAAATCCTCCACCTGAAAATTATACACTGTAGTAGGTTCGTCTGTCAACTCAACATCAAAATTTTCAACTAAAAGAACATTTTCGTTTACATCAAGAAGTTCATCACCAACTATTAGTTCTCCTGCTTTGATAAAGCCTTGATTTTTTACATAGAACGGATGGTCAACAGTTGTAACGACTTCTTCGCTGTTCACAATAAGGTGTCATTTAGATGATAGACCTTCGATACAAATCATATACCTCAGTATCATTGCTTTCCAACAAGTCTTCAAAAGCGTCTACACCATTTTCGTTTAAATAATCCAGTTCATTGTCCGAGATAGGTATTGCAAACAGCCAGTTTACTATATGACCGTCAATAAGATGGCCTTGCAAATCCTCCCAGTATGACGGGATAGTGTAATAAATATGCCTCATTTCTAAGTTTTTATAATAATCATCAATAACATTCATGTTCACCATCCCAGGAGTGTACGAATAATGATCCTTGATAATATTGAACGCACAGGACGCTAATATATTAGGAAAACTTGTGAACTCACTCGTGCACATACCTATAAATTCCACCCTGATTTCTCTTCCTTGTCTATCTACAATTTCTATTGGATACTCTGACAAACCAATAGTTGAATATGTTGTAAGGCCAACATCTGGCCTATTTTCACCAATGTATATATCGATCTTATGACTTTCGGTTTCATCAGAATATGAAATAACCTTCGGCGTTAGTTTTACGGCCTCGTGAATGATTTTAAAAATCTCTTTTTTGTTTTGCATATTTTCCATATTGCACCTCCAAAAATTTATTTTGTTATATACATACTTTAAATACCAACTAATGCAATAATAGTTATTTAACTACCAATTCAAGCTTATGACAAATAATCTAAAATCATGGTCCTAAATATTGATCTGTCATATCTTCACAAGAATGACTTCTATTTGAACTTGGAAGTTCTGGGCGATAGTGGGACGAATCATTGTGTTCATCTAAAAACTGTTTTCTGTCTATACCACGTTCCTGTGCACTTGCTCGATGTTTTCTAAACTCATAACCAGGTTTATGCCCCATATCCCAAGGCTCATTGGGGTTAATTGGTTTTCCTGTTTTAGGATCACGAACAATTTCATCAGGAGAATTCGCCTTTGCTTCTTCCCATGTTTTATCCCTAACGCCTTTACGATAACCCGATGGACGTTTATATGCATCCCCTGCATTATGTACAAGTATGCGAAAACCACCAACATAATAAGTATGAAAATCCTCAACTTGAAAATTGTATACAACAGTAGGTTTTTTGTCAACTCAATATTACTTTTTTTCAATTGACAAATGACTGCCATGTGTATCGAGAAGCTTATCACTAAGTGTCAATTCACCTGCATTGACAAAGCCACGATCATTCACATAAAACGGGTGGTCAACTGTAGTGATTATTTCTTCGCCGTTCACAGTGAGATGAATGAGTGTGTTAACTTTTTCTAAGCATCCTTCAAAAAAACTATTCTTCAGGTTCTATATATCCATTTATAATATCATCAATATTATTTACAATTTCTGCAATCTCATCTTGTTCAAGTATAACTTCTATTACTTTATCATTGAATATATGTCTGCTGTTTTCATAATCATATTCTAATATAGAGGCTACAATTTTTACCTTTCCTTTTCCTTTAACGGCAAAAACAAATGCATTTTCATCTGTCAATGCCATTGGAGATAATTCGTATCGATAGTCATTATCATTTTCAAATTCAACTGGATAAACAAGATTGTATAAGGTTTTAAAGGCTTCAGATGTATTCATATTGTAAATGCTTGTATCAACAGGAATATTATTCAAAGAATTTTTTATATCAAACAATGACGTATTTACTATAGTATTTATAAGCTTCTTGGGAAATATTTCACTATCTATGCTCAAATTTAAATAGCCATTATTATCATTTATGCTCATGTTCCATTTGTCTACTCTGTCAAATATTATCGAGAATTTATATGGATCTCCAATAACCATTATTTTACCATCCTTTCTTGGGCAAATGAAATAAATTCTTTATATCATTTGGAACCTGACTGCCTTTTAATGAATTTGGTCCCTGATTTGTCGAACCACTCCAATGCCATAATGAGCCATCATTTTCAGTAGGTGAAAAACGATGAAGTGTCCCTGTAGATTTTTCATAAGTATACCGCTGTCTAGGATTTTTGTTTGAAGGTGTTGAATCTCCAAACAATTCAAAAGAATTTCGTGGCTCAGTTCCTGCATTTGGTCTATTTCCAGGTTGACCAGGCGTATGTTTAGGATTAGATTTATAACCAAGTCCATTAGAAGCCTTTTTTCTTTCTGGTACAGGAACATTTCTATAATCGTCACCTGCATTATGTACCAATATAGCTAATCCGCTAACGTGATATGTATGGTAATCCTCCACTTGAAAATTATACACCGTTGTAGGTTCGTCTGTCAACTCGACAGCAAAATTTTCAACTAAAAGAATATTGCCATTAGAATCAAGAAGTTCATCTCCGACTTTGAGTTCTCCTGCATTTACAAATCCGCGATTAGTTACATAGAATGGGTGGGTTTCGGTTGTAATAATCTCTTCACCGTTTATGACTAAATGAATAAGCTTAGAATCTTCTCTTACGTAAGTTTCAACCACTGTTTTCTCGGCAGTTTCAAAGGTTTCGTGGTTTGTAGAGATAACTTTATCTCCTGCTTTGATATTTTCAATGGCAACCATTCCGGCAACCGCCATTACAAGCGTTCCCGCCACAAAACATGACGGTTTAACTCCTGCACTGTTAGCTGCCTTGTTAAATCCGCTGTTCATTCCGCCGGTGAAAACAGCTACACTTGCTATAGTCGTCTGAGTTATATTGTATATAGAACTCTCATGCAAAGCCGCATTAAAGTCACTCAGTGTCAAACGTATTCAAATATGATACTATTTTAATATTCAAAACAGATAATTTTTGATTTGACACATTAATATATTTCTTACAATTTTCCGTTATTTCATAACGAAAGTGAATATTTATTACAAAATTATCAAATTGCTTATCTGGATAAATATCTGCATATTGCTTACTCTCAATATACCACAAATATGTATTGAGCTTATCTTGTAATATAACAATATGATCAAATTCAAACTTACCCTCAAAATGCAAATGATCATATATTTCCATAATTAAGGTTTTATTATCATCATCAAATGCTATTCCATCAATAACATTTACATCTGTAACAGCCATATATTTCACTTCCTGTTTTAAATTTGGTTAAATGAAATTTTATTTACCTCTAATCGTATTGATTGGTGTACCTTCAGGAATTACATCTCCAGGTTTAAAAACACCACCACCTTCTCCAGTAACTACAAGATCTTTATTTAAAGCTCCTGTATCAAATCCATTAGCCTTTTGATTAGATGTGTATGTTGCAGTTTGACTCGCTTTATACTCTTCAATAAAAGGATTTCCATCTGAATCTAAAGCAATACCATCGAGGCGATTTTTACCATTTCTCATTAGAATCCATTGGCTTTACTGAAACTTGTGTTTCTGCTTCAGGGTGAGCTTCTTTCAAATTAGGAAATTGTTCTTTCTCAAACTTCTTCCCATTTTCTTGATTTTTGGTAACGTTTTCAGCCTTTTTCCCTGAATAATCCTTGTTAGCATTATGCACCAGTACACCCAATCTACCAACATGATAAGTATGAAAATCTTCTACCTCAAAATTATAAACCTTAACAGGTTCTTCTGTCAACTCGACAGAATGATTTTCAATTTGTTTTCACAGCAGATACTACAAAATTTTCTATGCCGACTTTTCTATAGAAAAAAGCATTACTTTGCAGAATCTGAATAGTTTCTTAATTGTTCAATAGTCTTGGCATACAACCACTTTATTTCCACATTTTGAACATTTAAAAACAAATGCAGCAGTTTCATATCCTAAATCCGCCCAAAGTGCTTCGTAACTTTCAACATTATTCTTTAGTTCATCAATCAAAAGTTCTTTTAGTAAAGACAATCCATCACCGTTTGTAGAATTTTTGATAAAATCTTCCCTTTCCCACTCACCTATATATGTCATATAATCATCACAGCAAACAGGCCAATCGTTATTTTGAATCCAAGGTACAGGTGGACAAAAACTCAATTCAGTTACTTTTTCATTTTGTTTTTTTACAACTCTGTCTGCTATATAGCTAGGAATATCTACACTTACTTTTCGTTTATCAAAGCAATTGAGACATATAGATACAAGATTGTCATCTCTGTCAAAAAAAGATCCTTCAAGACAATGTTCAGAACTTCCACAAAACTGACATGGTGTTTCTGTGAAGTATCCATTCTTTAAGACATCACTAAAATACTTATAATTATTCATTTATTTCCACCTTCCCGAATCCCACTCATTTTTCCAATAATTTTTCTTTTGCTGACGCCATTGAGCACGATTAATTTTACTTCCTTCATTATAGTGAGGGTGATTTTTTTTATAATTACCACCCAGTCGATGATCAGTTTGATTTTTTTCATAAAATGGTCATTGGGATTTTGATTATCATGATGTATTTCAATTTATAACTAGGTGAATTAGTTTGGAATCTTCTCTTATGTAGGTTTCAAGAACTGTTTTCTCGGCAGTTTCAAAGGTTTCGGGGTCTATAGAGATAACTTTATCTCCTGACTTTATCGTTTCTATGGCAACCATTCCGGCAACCGCCATTACAAGCGTTCCCGCCACAAAACATGACGGTTTAACTCCTGCACTGTTAGCTGCCTTGTTAAATCCGCTGTTCATTCCGCCGGTGAAAACAGCTACACTTGCTATAGTCGTCTGAGCTATATTGTATATAGAACTCTCATGCAAAGCCGCATTAAAGTCACTAAACCAGTTGTCACCAAACAGAATTTTTGATTCAATGGGTATTATATTAATGCTTTAATATAATTTAAATATTTAGGATCCGCATCCGAAAAAACTTCCTCACCATCTAACATATATGCTCTTATTAAGTAATCTTGTGCTTGTTTAAAATTATTCAACTCATAAAAGCATTCACCAATTCTAACATAAATGAACGGATTATCCAAGCCGTCAGGACATTTTTCAGCTTCCAAGAAGTAATTTAAACTCGTTTCATATTTATCATTTAAATAATAAACGTCTCCAAGTGCAGTCAAAAGCCAAGTAGCTGCCTCCCAATTATAGATAGGCTTTGGCAACAAGTTTAGCGCTTGCTCATATTTGAGAATTGCTTTATCATATTTGAAATTATCCGCTAATTCGTCGCCTTGTTCACTTAACTTAACAATTTTTTTATAAACTAAATCATTCAATTCCATAAAAATCTCCTTTTGCTTACATTTATAACTTTATGTGGTCGCTGGGGGCAAATAAGTACCTAGGTGTGCACCTTGAGATCGATTAATACTATATAATTCTAAATAATAATTATTAGAATCCAACATAAATGCTCTCACTTCTGGGGCTTTTGCACCATAAAATCTGCCTTTTTCATTCCACCAAACAACTGCATCTTTTATGTGAGCCATATCTGCTTTTTCAATCGGATACCAATTGCCATCACTTGCAAGAAATTCTTTTTTATTATTCCTGATTTTTCCCTCTGATTACAGACATTCTTATCAACCTGTAAATAGTTTTAAGTTTACAGAATTGATAATTGGCAGCAAAAAAACATTTCACAATTAATCGTAAGACGAAAAGTTTTATGTGCCTTATATACAAGGTTCAAAAATAGGATTTAATACTATATCTTAATCAGCATCGTCTTTATCAACAACATACTCTACTGTAATATTTGAACTTAATAGCTTACCGTTTACATGTGCAATAAATCTTTTACATAGACAAGACGGTTCAAACATAAAAAAAATTTTCACATGAAATTTTTTGAAATCCTTACCAGGATATGTTGTTTGATATTGTTTACTATCAATATACCATATATATGTATTTAATTTATCCTGCAACATTAACATATGATCTTTTTCAAACTCACCCTCAAAATCAAGATGATCATACAGTTGAAGAAGGAGGATGCTATCTTCATAAGCAACACTATCTACAACATCTCTATCAGTAATAGCCATTTATTTCACCTATTTCATTTTATTCTTTTCTATATGTATTAACTCTCGTTCCCTTAGGGAGTATTTCTCCCGTATGAGAACCGCTTGTAATCATCATATCCTTATTAGTTGCTTTTTCTGGGAAACCATTAGATATTTGATTCTTTTGGTAAGGCGATTTTGGTCCTAGTTTATATTTGTTTATTTCAAATTGTCCTTGCTCATTGATGTACAAATCATCAAGATAATTGCCGCCTTTTGACATTGCGTTCCCGCTATCGTCTATTGGCTTAACTCTAACTTAAGCTTCAGCGGTTGGATTTTTTTGTTTTAATTTTTCATGTTGATTTTTTTTCGTATTCGTGACCAGCTTTTTGCCTTGCTTTTATTTTTTGCATTTTCTCTGGAGAATACTCTGCATTATGCACCAACACACCAAAACCACTAACATGATATGTATGAAACTCATCTACCTGAAAATTATACACCTTTACAGGTTTATCTGTCAACTCAACATCAAAATTTTCAACCAAAAGAATGTTTTTGTTTGAGTCAAGCAATTCATCACCGACTGCAAGTTCACCTGCATTGACAAAGCCACGATCATTCACATAAAACGGGTGCGTTTCAGTTGTAACGATTTCTTCGCCGTTGATCACCAAATGAATAAGCTTCAGATCTTTTTTTATGTAGGACTTTTATGATGATTTTAGTTAGTCTTCCTGCGGATCATATATCCATACCAAATCGCATTGTAATTCGTTATAATATTTTTTAATTTATTTAAATATTTATCGACAACATCTGGGCATTTTTGGGAAAAGAAAATTTTAATACAAGGCTGTTTATCAAATTCAGGATATTGTTCAAACAATTGTCCTGATTTTATAAAGCCTATATAGTTTTTTAATTTATCTTGAAGCAATTGCCAATGTGCTACTATTGTTTCTTCCTGCCATGTTAAATGGTCACTTATACCCATAATTATATGATTATCTTCAACATAAATGTAATCAATACTGTTTTTCTCAAGTACAGACATTAGTTACCTCCTATTAATTTCATATCATCTAGAATGGAGCGAGTTATACCATTCCTTGTCGTATATCCCTTTAAAGGTCCAAGCATAGTGCCGCCTAAAAAGCCGTCTTTTCCTTTTCCTCTTATCATGCCACCATTTTTTTGATTTGGGGTATATGGAGCTGTATCTGATGCTTTTACCTCATAAAAAAAATCATTTATTATTTCATCTGCTCTAACATTATAATCCACCAAATTGCCATCGTTATCGAATGGTTTTATAGTGATTTCCTGTTTGGTTTCGTGGTGTTCTTTAAGCAATTTTTGATGTCTTTTTAAATCTGATTTGAGCTGATTGATATATTTAATTTTTCTTTGTCTCTGAGACCTCAGCTCATTTGCCCTGTTTTCATAGTTATTAACTTCAGAACAAGCGTCATAATATCTACTTCTAGATT
>ERZ827452.294-NODE-294-length-73578-cov-6.953933_pt1 | contig 73578 bp, 87 predicted proteins | sample MGYA00519866_ERZ827452 | MGnify/ENA primary metagenome ERZ827452 (study PRJEB31778, sample SAMEA3449307) | human gut metagenome | biome: human gut; feature: human-associated habitat; material: faeces | place: United Kingdom | collected 2010/2012 ... | reverse complement strand
AACGCTTGCTCCCTACGTATTACCGCGGCTGCTGGCACGTAGTTAGCCGGAGCTTTCTGGCATGGTACCGTCACACTAAGATCATTTCCTATCCTAGCCGTTCGTCCCATGCAACAGAACTTTACAACCCATAGGGCCTTCATCGTTCACGCGGCATTGCTCGTTCAGGGTTTCCCCCATTGACGAATATTCCTAACTGCTGTCTCCCGTAGGAGTTTGGGCCGTGTCTCAGTCCCAATGTGGCCGATCAACCTCTCAGTTCGGCTACGCATCGTCGCCTTGGTAAGCCATTACCTCACCAACTAGCTAATACGCCGCAGGCCCATCTTTAAGCGAAGCTTTAAAGGCTCCTTTTAATACAGAAACGAATCTGCATTTAATCCGGTATTAGCTATCATTTCTAATAGTTATCCCAAACTCAAAGGCAGGTCACCTACGTGTTACTCACCCGTCCGCCACTAGGTGGTAATCCAAATCCAATCTTGTGCAAGCACTCAATCTTCTTTGGGCCACCTCGTTCGACTTGCATGTCTTAGGCATGCCGCCAGCGTTCATCCTGAGCCAGGATCAAACTCTCAATAAAAAAATTGATTTCTTCGTTCAATCCTAGTTACTCAAAAAAACATGACGTTTTACTCAGTTTTCAAAGATCATTTACTCTGCAACACCTTATTTTTTAAGGCCTCTTTGTCACAGCGCACATTAATAGTACCATAACTAAATTGGTGTGTCAACAATTTTTTTAAAATTTTTGTCGATTTTTGTAATTTTCTTATTTTTAACGTATTTTATGGCATTTTTTGGTACTTTTTTATGTGCTACAATATAATTTATTCAAAAAAATAAAAATAATTCACATTATCTTTATTTTTTCTTCATTATTTTAATTTTTTATATAAATCATAATACTTTTTTATAGTTTCTTCATTAAATGGATCTTCTCTTCTTTTATATTTTTCAATTAACCTATTCAATTCATATTTCACTATTTTGTCTATTTCATCTGGATAATTCATAATTTTTTTATGATACTCATATTCCGACTTATCTAATATTTTATATGCTCCATCAGGAAATACTCTAAGATCATAGTCATAATCAATATATTTTATTGTATTGTTTTCAATTATTACCGGCGAAGAAATATTACAATAATAATATATTCCTGTATTTTTTAATTGAGCAATTATATTAAACCAACTTTTCTTATAATAAAATGTAATTGCTGGTTCCTTAGTTCTCCAACTTCTTCCATCTATCTCAGTAACTTTAATTTTATTATTTGCAAAAACATAATAATCATCTGTTTGTGCTAAAAAAATTGTTTCGTCCCATACTTTATATAAATCTCCATTATGTTTATAACCATGTATATTATATTTTTCTCCAAACTTCATATTTATTCCTCTTTCTATTACATTATAACATAAATATCCAAAATAAAAATAGTCTAAATTATTAAGACTATTTTAATAAATCTAATGCCTTTTGAAGTTGTGCATCATTTTCCTTAGTAGGATTATTCTTATATGAATCTCCTAATTCTACTTCATAATCTGGTTTAATTCCTTCTTTATCTATATTTTTACCACTTGGAGTTAACCATTTTTCAATAGTATATTTTATCATTGATCCATTTGATAAATCCTTAGTTGTTTGTACTGTACCTTTACCATATGTTGTTTGACCAACAAGTGTTGCACCATAAACTTCTTTCATAGCAGCTGACATTATTTCTGATGCTGAAGCACTTCCACCATCTATTAATACAACTATTTTATATTTTTTATCAGAAGCTTTAACAGTTTTATATTGTTTTACACCTGAACTACTTTGAATTTGATATATAACATTTCCTTTATCTATGAATTCTTCAAGCATATTAGTTACAGTAGATAAATATCCACCTGTATTACCTCTTAAATCAATAATTAAAGAATCCATATCTTGTTTTTCTAATTTTGTTAATGCATCTTTAAATTGAGAATATGTTTTTTGACCAAAAATACTTACACTTAAATATCCAACATTCTTACCATTATTATCAAGCATTTCAGAACTAACTGAGAATAAAGTAATATTTTCTTTAGTTACTTTAAATGTTAATTCTTTATCATTTCTTTTTACAACAATTGTTGATGTTTTTACTGAATCACTTTTTAACATATTTGCTACTTCTGTTGCACTTTTTCCTTTAACAGAAGTTCCATCAACACTAACAAAAACATCTTCTTCTTTTAATCCTGCTTTTTTAGCTGGGGAATCATCAAACACTTTAGTTATTTTTATTGTCTCATCACTTGTAAGTTGTATTTGTGCACCTATTCCATAATAATTTCCTGAAAGTTCTGAATCAAACTCTTCTTTACTCTTTTTATCAAAATACATAGTATGTTCATCATCTAATGATTCAAGCATACCGTTTATTGCACCCTCTATTAACTTATCGCTATCAACATCTTTATAATATTCACTCATTATTGTGTCATAAGTTTCATATAAAGAATCAAAACCTTTTTTTGTTTTGCTATAACTTACTTCTGTTTTATTTGTATTAACTTTTACTACATCAAAATCTTTTATAGCAATAGTTATAACAGAACCAATAATCATCGATACAACTGCTAAAATTGCTAATTTGATGTATTTTTTTGCGTTATTTGCCATGAAATTTCATCTTCTTTCTAATTATTCTTAAAGTAATCTTTTATAGAATCTTCTCCTTCAATATATTCAGATACCTTCTTATTACTTATTTTAATAAGTGTTGGGCTTTTTACTTTTAAATCCGAATATGAACTAGGATTTGTATTACTATTATCATCTGTTAAATAATTTGCATTAAATTTACTTTTAGAATCTACTTTATATATTGTTGCTTTACTATTGTTACTTGTAAATACTTTCATCCAAGTAGGTATTATTGATTTATCATCATTAACATCGTAAACAAGAACATAATATTCATCTTCTGATTGATCAAAAATTTGACCTAAAGTTATTGTTGAATTATCAATAGTAACATCTTCTGTAGTATCTTTTTTGTTATCACTTTTAAAGTCTATTTCCTTAGTATAAAATACACCAATTAAGAAATATACTAATATACCTAATAGTACTAGTACAACAAGTGTTGTGATAAATTTAAAAAATACATCTTTCTCCCCTTTTGATTTACTATCCTTTGTATTCTTTTCTATATTTTTTAAAATTTGTTTCTTCTTCATATATCCTCACCATAACAATTATAACATATTTAAAAACAAATGGATAGATATTTTTTCTTCTTTATCTTTAGTATGCATAATAACTGAATTTTTATAAAAAATAAAAAAGTAATCACATTGATATGAACCTCATTTTTTTAAATTTATAAATGAGGTCCACACAATTTTAATGATTACCTTATTATTTCATATTAGGAAGTGTACTTATAGATTCTGCTACTTGTAATATTTGTTGTTTTGTTAAACTTTCAGATGCTATATAATATTCTATTCCATTTGATATAAAGTTAACTGATGAATCTGATAATGCAGCAACTGAATCAAGAATTATAGTTGGTTCTCCATATACTGGTATTACCTCCATTTCATCTGATTTACTAACTGCTTCTTCAACAAGTATGAATGGTGATTCTCCAGCAAATGTTAATATTACTCTATTTCCATCATCTTTTGATACTGATTCTTCATCACTTAAATATGTTCCACTAGGTAAATACATAGGATATACAGATTCTTCAAGTATTGATGTAGTAGAATTTTTGCTTGAGCTATTTGTTGAATTTTTACTTGAGCTATTTGCAGAATTTTTACTTGAACTACTAGTTGATTCTTGTGATTTTCTATCTAATTCTTCATCATTTGAACTACTTTCTATTTTGCTATTTTTTTCACTTGATTTTATATTAGTTTCTTCTGATGAGTTATTATTTCTAATTTCATCTTTATTATCAGCATTAATTTCTTCTTTAGTATTAGTGCTTCCATTAATTGACTCATTTGAATTTATATTTGCATTAGCATTTTCACTAGCACTAGTTTTCATATTTTCACTTGTTGAGAAATATTTATTGTTAAATGTTGCTTTTGTATCTATAGAATCAAAAACCATTTTTATTTGTTTATTACCTGATTCGTCAAATACTTCTATTTTTGTAAAATTAAGTTTTTTATCTAAATAGATTTTTTGTGATGATAAATTTTTATTATTAGAATGATTTACTTTAGCAGTTAATATATAATTTCCATCTTTTTCTTCTAGTTTTACATTTTTATCTTCATTTATATCTACAAGAACAGATTGAATTATATATACTTGTGAATTATTTTCTGGCCAATTGCTTTGAAATTTAAAACTTTTATTAAGCGATGGTGTAAGTACATATACTCCATCTGAATTTCTAAGTATTATTTGTTCATGATTATTTGCTTTATTAACTAAACTAACTCTATAGTTATCATTTTCATATGAAGATGTTACATCATATTTATATGCATCATCACCATTATAAATCTCCATACTTCCTTGGACATGATATCCAGTTATAGCATTAATTTTTTTATTTAAATCTTTTACTATAGTTTTCTCTGTATATTTACCACATCCTGTTAAAAAAAATAAACTTATTATTAAGCCTACAAAAAATATTTTTTTCAAACTTTCACCTCTTCTTCATATTTCACTTAATTATATTAGTTAAAAATATCAAATATTCATGAATAATTTTAAATTTTTTGTTTAATATAATTAATGAAATTAGTACAAAAGGAGGATAATAATGAAAACATTAAATGTTATTGCATTAACACTTACTATTATTGGCGCAATAAACTGGGGATTAATTGGTTTATTTGATTTTAACTTAGTTGCCTTAATATTTGGTGGCGCTGATAGTTTATTTACTAAAATTATTTACATAATAGTAGGTATTTGTGGTGTCATTAATATAAAGCTACTTGTTGATATAATTCAGGATAATGACTAAAAAAATATAGATTAACAAAAATCTATATTTTTTTTAATACTCAACATTATTTAAATAAAGTCCTTCAGGATTTGCAACCTTTTTATAATTTTTATTATAAGTGCCATCTATTATTAATGGTATGTCATCTACATCTATTTTGCCTTTTCCTACTTCAATTAACACACCAACCATTACTCTAACCATATATCTTAAAAAACCATTACCACAAAAAGTAAAAATTAGTTTATCTTTTTCTTTTTTTATTTTTGCACTATATATAGTTTTAATAGTACTTTTTTCTTTTATTTCATTTGATGATAAATTCTGAAAATCATGAGTTCCTTCCATATATTTTAATGCCTCTTTCATTTTATCTACATCTAGTTTTTTACAATATTGATACTCATAATTTCTTTTTATTGGATCATATTCACCCATATTTAATATATAAACATATTCTTTTCTTTTTACCATAAATCTTGCATGAAAGTCATCTTGTACTATTTTTGCATTTTTTACATATATATCATTTGGAATTAAACTATTTAATGCTCTTTTTAGTTTTTCCTCTGTAATATTTACAGAAATATCTACATGGGCTTTTTGATTATTAGCGTGAACAAAAGCATCAGTTCTACCTGATGAAACAAGTTTTGTATCTTTTCCGTTATTAATATATTTTAGTGCTTCTTCCATACAACCTTGAATGGTATTTAAGCCATGTTGTTTTTGATATCCATTATAGTTTGTACCATCATAGGAAAATGTTATTAAAAATCTATTCACTTTTTATCACCTTATTTCTCTGTAAATTGCCTTTATTAATTCATTAACACTATCAACTTTACCAATATCTATATTTTTATTTTCAAGTATTTTATCTCTTAAAGTTAATGTTATTGGATTATTAATTATATCACAAGGAAATACATCATATTTATTTCCAGTAATTACAGTATCACTTACTATAATTAAATTATCTACAAATTCAAATATATTATCAATATTTATATCCGAAATAAGAATAGTTTTATTCTGAAATTTTTTTAATTTAATTATTAATTTGTATAATCTAGTTCTTGATGATGAATCTAAACAAGGTAAAATATTATCAAAATATATTACTTCATAGTTTTTTAATAAAGCATTAACTATTAATAATTTGATTTTTTCACTTGTACTTAACTCACAAATGTTTTTGCTTAATATCTTACTATTTATATTTAATGTTTTTAAAGCATCTGGTAACTTATCTTCATTTTTTTTAGTATTCAAAAAATCTTCTACTATTCCTTCATTCATATTTTGAACATTAAAATATGAAATAATATATACTTCATTACCTAAATTTTCATTAAATTTTATAATATTACTTACACTATTACTTACTATTCCTGTTATTTTTTTATCTATTATATCAATACTTTTTTCTTTATATTTTATCTGCATATTTCATCCACCATTTCATCAATTATGCTAACATTATCACTAATTAAGTTATATAACTTTAATTTGTCTTTTAATTCATAGAATACAGGAATATTTATATGATTATCTTTTATAATTTTACTTGTAAATAAATCTTCCATTGATATCAAACTTATCTTTTTATTATTTATAATGTATACACTATCAGAAAATAATATATCTTCTAAATTAACAGTTGTATAAATAATTGTTAAATTAAGTTCTAATTGATATTTTTTTATCACACTAAATATTTTTAATTTTTCATGTTTATTTAAAAATGAAAATATTGAATCAATTAATATCAATTTAGGATTTTTAAGTATACATTTTATTATATTTAATTTTTGATTATCAAAATAACTTAAACTTTGAGTAGACTTATTTACATCATCATATAAATCAAAATCTTTAAGTATTTTTTTTATTTTAACTATATCATTTGTGATTAATAAAAGTTCATCTAATATTGTTTTAGAATATGATTCTGTAAATGGTGTTAATAAGCATATATTTTCCTTTATAGCGCTAATTTCTTTATTATCTACAGTTATTGTACCATTATAGTTTAAAAGTCCTTTAATAAGCCTTAAAAAGGTTGTTTTACCTGAACTATTTGAAGATAAAATAGAAATAAAGTCTCCTTTTCTTATCTGCATGTTAACATTACTAAATATTTTTTTATCATCATAACTAAATGATAAGTTTTCAATATTAACATAGTTCATTTTTACCACCCATAAACTTTCTTTCACAAATTAGATTTTATTATATACTAAATTCAAAAAAAAGAAAATTAATATTATTAATTTTCTATTATTTTTTTCTTTTGTTCATCCAAAATATCTTTAAATCTTGATTTTAAACTTGTTAATTCTTTATCATCTGTTATTTCAACAAAATATTCTTCACCATTATCTAAAATCATTTTAACAATTTTAATTTCTTTATCATCAACAAGATTTAGTAATAACATATAATTTATATTATTATCTATCAAAGTTTCTAATACAAAATATTCTTTGTTATTTTCTAACTTTACTATTTTATTCTTTAATGAGTCCATCATAATAATATACCTCCATTACTTATAATATTATTACCTAAATAACTATAAACATTAGGCATTACTGTACTTGAAGAAAGTATTTCTTTAACTGCTACATCTGGTACATCCTTTGAAAAAATAACTTTAACTCTTTTTTCTTCTACTTTTGGCATTTCAATTTTATCTGTTTCTATATTTGTTAATTTAGGCATAACTATATCATCATTACTTGATAATATAGAATCTAAACCAATCATAGGATCTTCTTTTATTTGATTTTCAGTATTTTGAATTGTATTTTCTTCATTTACAACTGGTATATCGATTTCTGGTTCTATTTTTGGAATTTCAAGATTATTTGTTTCTGTTTCATTTATTATTGGTTCATCTAATACATTTATTTCTGTATTTATGATTGGATCAATATTATCTACTTTTTCTTCTTTAACTTCTTCTTTTGGTTCAACAGATTCTATAGCTGGATTTAAAGCTGTTTTAAGCTCGTTATTTCTGCTTTCTTGTAAAGATGCTAGCTTTCTTTCTTTTTCCTTTTTTACATCTTCTAAAACTTGTTTTAGACTTGGATTATCACAAACAGCAATTGCATCTTCTATTTTAGAAATTTGATTTTGATAATCTGAATTAGCATCTGACAAATTCTTTATGTATTCTTTTTTAGTTTCTTCAACATTATTTTTTGTTTCTTCTAATTCTTTTCTTTCATTTTCTAATTTTTCAATATTAGCATTTATCTCACTTAATTCACTTTGTGCTGATTTAATTTTTCCAGCAATTTCTATAAGTTCATCAGGAGATGCATCCATACTTATTTTTTCTCTACTTGATTCTTCTAACTCTTTTATTTCTTCTTCTTTTGCATTTAGTTTTTCAGTTTCTGAATCTATTTCACCAATCTTATCTTCAAGAAGTTTTGATACTTCTTCATCTTTTGACATAAAACCTTTTAGGTTTTCATCAATAACTTCACTTTTATTTTCTTTTAATTCCTCTAAATCTAAAATTTCCATTGACTCCACTCGTCAACACCTCTCTATTCTATAGATAAGTATACCAATTTATATAAATGATGTCAATTTAACTAAGGCAAAAAAAGCAAAAAAAAAGGACGCATCCTTAGGTTATACTAATTCTAGTACAACCATTAATGCATCGTCCCCTTTTCTTTCTTGGAATTTAACTATTCTAGTGTATCCACCATTTCTTCCTTCATAACGTTTTGCTAAATCGTTAAATACTTTTTCAACGCAAGCTTTATCATTATGTAAAAATGCGTATGCTTTTCTTCTAGAAACTAAATCACCTTTTTTACCATATGTAATCATTTTGTCTACAAATTTTCTTACTTCTTTAGCACGAGTTTCTGTAGTTTCAATAGATTCATTCATGATAACTGCTTTTGTTAAATTAGCAAGCATAGCACGTCTATGTTTATTGTCTCTACCTAATTTTCTATAAGCCATGTTTTCCTCCTATTAATATTAATCATCATCTCTAAAAGATAATCCCATTTCTTTAACTTTATCTAATACTTCTTTTAGGGATTTCTTTCCAAGATTTCTAATTTTCATCATATCGCTTTCTTTTCTGTTTACTAAATCTTGCATTGTATTAATACCTGATCTTTTTAAACAGTTATAAGCTCTAACTGAAAATTCCATATCATCTATTGATGTTTCAAGTGCTTTAACCTTTGGATCTTCATCTTGCTCAGTCATTAATCCTTTTATATCAGCTATACTATTAAGTTCAGTTAATATTTCAAAGTGTTCAATAATGATTCTAGATGCAAGTGCGATTGCTTCTTCTGGTTTCATAGCTCCATTAGTCCAAACTTCTAATATTAATTTATCATAGTTAGTTGCTTGACCAACACGAGCATCTTCAACAGCTATATTTACTCTTTCAATTGGAGAATAATTTGAATCTATAGCTATTACGCCTACTTTTGTATCTCCCATTAATTTTTTATTAGCTTCTGCTCTTACAAATCCACGACCGTTTGATACAGTCATTTCCATATTTAAGCTTCCACCTTTTACAATTGTAGCGATTTCTTGATCTTTATTAATTATTTCAACATCAGAAGGGCATTCAATATCACCAGCTGTAACAACACCTTCTTTGTCAGTAATTAATCTAATAACAGCATCTTCTTCTGTATGATTCTTAACTACTACATTTTTAAGATTCAAAACTATAGAAGTTACATCTTCCATAATTCCATCTATTGTTTGGAATTCATGCATAACCCCTTCAATTTTTACAGAAGTTATTGCTGATCCTGGTAAACTAGATAACATTACTCTTCTTAGTGCATTTCCTATTGTTGTACCAAATCCTCTTTCTAGAGGTTCTATTTCAAATTTACCGTAACTATTACTTTCAACATATTCTGTTACTTTGTATTGTGGTTTTTCAAATTTTATCATAAACACACTCCTTATCTATTATTATCCTCTTGGACGTTTTGGTGGACGACAACCATTATGTGGTACTGGTGTTACATCAGTGATTGATTGTATTTCTAACCCTTCAGTTGCTAGTGCACGAATTGCTGTTTCACGTCCTGGTCCTAAACCTTTAACTAATACGTCAACTTTTCTCATACCAGCATCATAAGCTTTTTTAGCTGCTGATTCTGAAGCCATTTGAGCTGCAAATGGAGTTGATTTTTTACTACCTTTATAACCAATAGCACCTGCTGATGCCCAGCTTACTGCGTTACCTGCTTCGTCTGAAATAGTAACGATTGTATTATTAAAAGTTGCTTGGATATGAACACAACCTGTTGGTATATTCTTCTTAACTTTACGTTTTCTTGCTTTATAAGCCATCTAAATAACCTCCTTATTATCTATTATTTCTTCTTATTAGCTACTGTTTTTCCTTTACCTTTACGAGTTCTTGCATTACTTCTAGTGCTTTGTCCTCTAACTGGTAAACCTTTTTTATGACGGATTCCTTGATAAGATCCAATTTCCATTTTAGTTTTGATATTAAGACTAACTTCACGTCTTAAATCACCTTCTAGAACATGTTTATCTAATTGTTCACGAATTCTTGCTTGTTCATCTTCTGTTAAATCTTTAACTTTTGTGTCAACATTTACATTAGCTTCTTTTAATATAGTCTTTGATAAATTTCTACCAATACCATATATATAAGTTAATGCTATTTCAACTCTTTTATTATTTGGAATATCTATACCCTTAAAACGTGCCATTTAATACACCTCCTATTAACCTTGTTTTTGTTTATGTTTTGGATTACTACAAATAACTCTCAAAACACCTTTTCTCTTAATTACTTTGCATTTATCGCAAATCGGTTTTACTGAAGCTCTAACTTTCATAATTTACCTCCATTATCTTTTATTCCATGTTATACGCCCATGTGTTATATCTGCTGGGGATAATTCTAGGACAACTGTATCACCTGGTAAGATGCGAATATTGTTCATTCGTATTTTACCAGAAACATGAGCTTCTACAATGTGTCCATTTGCAAGTTCAACCTTGAATTTACCTCCAGGTAATACGTCGATTACTTTTCCATCTACCTCGATTACATCATTTTTTGCCATTTTTACACTCTCCTAATTGCCCATAATATTATCTATCTGTGATTTCATTTCATCAAATGTTCCATTATTTGAAACAGTATAAATGTCATATTTATCACTTAAATATTCTACAATAGGCATAGTTTTTTCTTTAAATAATTTATATCTATTTTCGTATGTTTCAACTTTATCATCGTCTCTTGTATATAAAGAGCCACCACATACTTTGCACTTATTATTTTCTAGATTATCAACATATTTATTATAAATTTCATTACAGTTCTTACACATTAATCTTCCTGTAACTCTTTTTAATGCAATATCTTTATCTATATCTATAAATATTATTTTATCTAAAATGATGCCATGATCACTCAAAATATCTAAAAAAGGTTTAACTTGTTCCATAAGTCTTGGGAAACCTTCAAATATAAAAGATGAACCTTTATTATCTTCTAAGAATTTAGAAAATAAACTGTATACTATATTATTTTCAATAAACTCACCATTAGCAAGTTTTTCTTTTAATGATGTATTCTTTTCTGATTCTTCTCTTAGAAGATTTCCAATTGACATATGAACCATATTATACTTTTCTTTTAAATACTTTGATGTTACTCCTTTACCTGCGCCAGGCGCAGATATTAAAAGTATATTACTCATTAAAATCGCCTCTTATATTCTTTTTGTGTTAATACACTTTCAATTTGTTTATAAGTTTCAAGTGCAACACCTACAACAATTAATATTCCTGTACCACCAAGTGTTATATTCGCATTTTGAACATTTGAATAGTTTGAGAATAAAATTGGTAAAGCAGCAATTACTACTAAGAATAATGAACCAAATGTTGTTATTTTAATAAGTACTGATTTAATATAATTTTTAGTTTCAACACCAGGTCTTATTCCTGGAATATATCCACCATTCTTTTGTAAATTTTCTGAAATATCTGCTGGTCTGAATTGTAATAAAGTATAAATGTATGAAAATAATACGATTAATACTAAATATATAATTAAACCAACAACTGTATTATAGTTTAGGTAATTATTAACAAATTTAATATAACCTTCACTTTTAATAAAATTTGCAAGTGTTTGTGGAATTGCGATTATTGCTGATGCAAATATTACAGGCATTACTCCTGCAGCATTAACTCTAAATGGTATATAAGTTTGTTTAGCACCATATGCACTTGATGTTTTATTTGAATACTGAATTGGAATTCTTCTTTCAGATTCTTGAATAAATACAACACCAATTACTATTGCAAAATAAATTGCTACATAAATAATGAATGAAACAATTCCGATAAATAAATTATCATTACCTAAAACGAATGTTTTAAATGCCTCAGTCATCATATATGGAAGTTGTGCAACTATACCAGCCATAATTATTAAAGATAATCCATTTCCTACACCTTTTTGTGTAATTTGATCTCCTATCCATAATAAGAATGCAGTACCTGCAGTTAATATAACTGCAACTTTTATATAACTAATAGCATCAGAACCTGATCCTACTATACCAAGTGATAAGATAATACCTTGGATAAATGCTATTGCAATTCCTAAATATCTTGTGATTGTGTTTAATTTTCTTCTACCTGAATATCCTTCTTTTGCAAGTTCTGTAAAATAAGGAATAATATTCATAGTAAATAATTGAATAATTATTGATGCACTAATATAAGGCATTACACCTAGACCAAAAATTGATCCTCTTTTTAGTGCACCACCACCTATAGAGTTTAGTAATTCTAAGAATCCTAAATCTCCACTTAGTTTATTCGTATTTGGAATACTTATAGTTGTTCCAATAATAAATATTGCTAAACAACCTAAAGTAAATAATATTCTTTTTCTTAATTCTTTATTTCTAGGTGTAAAAATTTGTTTGAATGTTGCAAACAACTTAAATCACCTCTGCTTTTCCACCATTCTTTTCAATTTTCTCTTTAGCTGTCTTAGAGAACATTGATGCTTTAACTGTTAATTTTTTAGTTAGTTCTCCGTTACCTAGAACTTTGATACCATCTAATTGTTTTTTTACTAATCCCATATCTTTTAATAATTCTGGAGTTATTTCTGTTCCATCTTCAAATTTATTTAAATCACTTACATTAATTACTGCATATTTAACTTCGAAATTATAATTGTTAAATCCTCTTTTTGGTACTTTTCTGAATAATGGATTTTGTCCACCTTCGAAGCCAAGTCTTACTCCACCACCACTACGTGAGTTTTGTCCTTTTTGACCTCTTCCAGAAGTTTTACCATTACCACTACTTGTACCTCTTCCGACTCTGTTAGCATTTTTAACAGCGCCATCATTATACTTTAATTCGTGTAATTTCATTATCCTAAAATCTCCTCTACTGTTTTTCCTCTTAATTTAGCAACATGTGCTACTGATTTTTGAGCAAGTAATGCATTCATTGTTGCTCTTGAAGTATTAATTTTAGTGTTTGATCCAAGTGATTTTGATACAACATCTTTAATTCCAGCAAGTTCTAATACTGTTCTAACTGGACCACCAGCAATAATACCAGTACCAGCTTTAGCAGGTTTAATTAAAACTCTTGCTGCTCCGCTAACTCCTATCATTTCATGAGATATAGTTCTATTATCAACAATTTCAATTTTATGAACATTTTTAACAGCTTGCATTCTAGCTTTTTTGATGGCTTCTACTACTTCTCCAGCTTTTCCTGATCCAATACCAATACTACCTTTTTCGTCTCCTACTGCTACTGTTGCAGAAAAGTGTAAAGTACGACCACCCTTTGTTACTTTTGTAACACGACGAATATCAATAACTTCGTCTCTATAATCATCTTTACGTGGGTTGTTAAACTTTTTTTCCATCATTACCCTCCTTAGAATTCTAATCCATTTTCACGTGCTGCATCAGCAAGTGCTTGTACTCTTCCATGATATAGGTATCCACCTCTATCGAAAACTACCTTAGTTATTCCAGCTTTAACAGCTTTTTTAGCAATTGCTTCTCCTACTTTTTTAGCAGCTTCAACATTACCACCATTTTCGATTTTTAAATCTTTATCCATAGAAGATGCACTTACTAATGTATTTCCAGCTTCATCATCTATGATTTGAGCAGTAATATGTTTAGCTGATCTAAACACGTTTAATCTTGGAACTTCATTTGTACCACTTAAATTTTTTCTAATACGTTCATGTCTAGCTTGACGAGCTTCATTACGAGATACTTTTTTCATCATATATAAGACTCTCCTTTTCTACTATTTAGAAGCTTTCTTTCCTTCTTTACGACGGATATACTCACCTTTATAACGAATACCTTTACCTTTATATGGTTCTGGTTTTCTTATTTTTCTAATATTAGCTGAAAATTCTCCAACTAATTCTTTATTTATACCTTTAACAACTATTTCTGTATTACTAACTGATTCAACTTCAATTCCATTTGGAATTTCAACTTCAACAGGATGAGAATAACCAGCGTTTACTACTAAAGTATTTCCTTTTAATGTAAAACGGTAACCTACACCTATAATTTCAAGTCCTTTAGAGAATCCATTACTAACACCTTCAATCATATTAGTTATAATTGCGTTAGTTGTTCCATGCATTGATTTTGTTTGTTTATCTTCTTTAGTTCTTTCAACAGTTACTGTACCTTCACCTACATTAACTTTTAAATTTTCGTTAATATCAAATGATAATTCACCTTTAGGTCCTTTTACTGTAACAACGTTATCATTAACTGTTACTGTAACTGAAGCAGGTACTTTAATTTCTCTATTACCAATACGACTCATACTTAAAGCCTCCTTACTATTTTTTATTACCAAACGTATGCTAAAACTTCTCCACCAACATTTTCTTTACGAGCTTCTTTATCAGTCATAACTCCTTTAGATGTTGATATTATTGCAATTCCAAGACCATTTAATACTCTAGGAATATTTTCAGCTTTTGCATAAACTCTTAATCCTGGTTTAGAAATACATTTTAAACCAGAAATAACTCTTTCTTTCTTTTCTCCATATTTTAAAGTTAATACAAGTTCATCTTGAACATCTTTTTTAACAACTTTAAAATCTTTTATAAAACCTTCGCTTTTTAATATGCTGGCAATTTCAACCTTCATTTTTGATGTAGGCATTGAAACTTCTTCATAACGCATTTGGTTTGCATTACGAATTCTTGTAAGCATATCTGCGATTGGACATGATACTACCATAATATCCTCCCTTCATTCTACCAACTAGATTTTTTTACACCTGGTATTTGGCCATTATATGCTAATTCTCTAAAGCAAATACGACAAATACCATATTTTTTAAGTACTGAATGTGGTCTTCCACATCTTTGACAACGTGTATATTCACGTACTTTATATTTTTGTTTTTTTTGTGATTTTACAATCATACTTTTTTTTGCCATTTTACTTTCCTCCTATTACTTTCTAAAAGGAATTCCGATTCCATTTAATAAGTCAAATGCTTCTTCATTTGTCTTTGCTGATGTAACAAATACAATATCCATTCCACGACTCTTAACAATGTTATCGTATTCAATTTCTGTAAAAATCATTTGTTCCTTAATACCTAATGTATAATTACCTCTACCATCAAATGCTTTTGGTGAGACACCTCTAAAGTCACGAACACGTGGAAGTGAAATTCTTATTAATTTTTCTAAGAATGTATACATTTTTTCTCCACGAAGTGTAACTTTACATCCAATTGCTTGACCTTCTCTTAATTTAAATCCAGCAATTGATTTTTTTGCTTTTGTAACAACTGGTTTAGCACCTGTTATTAATTCAAGTTCATTAACAGCAGCATCTAATAATTTGCTGTTTGTTGTTGCATCACCAACACCAATATTAATTACAATTTTTTCTAATTTTGGTGCTTGCATTACTGAAGTATAGTTATATTTTTGCATTAAACTAGGAACGATTTCATTTACATATTTTTCTTTTAGGCGGTTCATAAATACCCTCCTTTCGCTTAATTAAGTCTCTCTTTAGATTTTACTGAAATTCTATGTTTCTTTCCATTTTCATCAATTTCATGAGCTATTCTGGTTCTTTTTTTAGTTTTTGGATCTAATATCATAACATTAGATGCATGAATTGGAGCTTCAACTTTAATGATTCCTCCATTTTCGTTTTGTGCTGATGGTTTAACATGTTTTGTAACCATATTGATTCCTTCAACTACAACTTTGTTATCATTTTTTAATGTTTTGATTATTTTTCCTTCTTTACCTTTATCTTTACCAGCGATAACCACTACTTTATCTCCAACTTTAAAGTTCATGTTTATCCTCCTTTAAAATTCTATAGCACTTCTTTAGCAAGTGAAACGATTTTCATAAATCCTTCATCACGAAGTTCGCGTGCTACTGGGCCAAGTACACGTGTTCCTTGTGGACTCTTATCATCCTTAATAAGTACACATGCATTATCATCAAATCTGATATAAGAACCATCTTCTCTTCTTGAAGCTGCTTTAGTTCTTATTACTACGGCCTTTACTACTTTACCTTTTTTTACAGTTCCATTAGGAGTAGCCTTCTTAACTGTTCCAACTACTATATCTCCTAATCCACCAAATTTTTTGTTTCCACCAAGAACTCTTATTACTAATAATTCCTTTGCACCAGAATTATCAGCCACTTTTAATCTACTTTCTTGTTGAATCATGATTAATCCTCCTTCTAAGCATAGAGATTATAGAATTATTGCTTCTTCAACGATTTCAACTAGTTCATATCTTTTTGTTTTAGATAATGGTCTAGTTTCAACAATACGTACTTTATCTCCTACTTTAGCTTTATTTAATTCATCGTGTGCAGTGTATTTCTTTGAACTCTTAACACGTTTGTTATATAGTGGATGTTTACGATATGTTTCTACTTTTACTGTTATTGTTTTATCATTTTTATCACTAATAACGATACCAACAATTTCTTTACGTTTATTTTCCATACCTTTTCCTCCTACTTATTATTTATTTCGCGTTCACGAATAACCATTTTTATTCTAGCGATTGTCTTTCTTATTTCTTTTATTCTTGAAGGTTTTTCTAAGTTACCTGTTGCATTAGCAAAACGTAAATTAAATAACTCTTCTTTTAATTCTTCTATTTTATTTAATAGTTCTTCAGTGGTTAATTCTCTTATTTCCTTAATTTTCATTTACGTCACCACTTTCTTCTCTTTTTACAAATTTACATTTAACTGGTAATTTGTGCATTGCAAGTCTTAATGCTTCTCTAGCTACTTCTTCAGGTACACCTGCAATTTCAAACATTATTTTTCCTTCTTTAACTACTGCTACCCATAGTTCTGGATTACCTTTACCTTTACCTTGACGAGTTTCAGCAGGTTTTCTTGTTAATGATAAGTGAGGGAATATGTTTACCCAAACCTTTCCTCCACGTTTCATGTAACGAGTCATAGCAACACGGGCTGCTTCAATTTGTTGAGTAGTTATCCATGCACCTTCTTTTGCTTGAAGACCATAATCACCAAATTGAAGTTCTGTATTACCTTTAGCTTTACCATCATGATAAAGTCTATGAGGTTTTCTATATTTAGTTCTTTTTGGCATTAGTGGCATGTCTACTACCTCCTTTTACATTTTTCTTAGGAAGTACTTCACCTTTGTATATCCATACTTTTATTCCTATTTTACCAAATGTTGTATCAGCTTCAGCTGTAGCATAATCAATATCTGCTCTTAAAGTATGTAGAGGAACTGTTCCTTCACTATATACTTCGCTTCTAGCTATATCTACACCATTTAAACGACCTGAAGCTAAGATTTTAATACCTTTAGCACCAGCCTTCATTGTGTTTCTTATTGCTCTTTTTTGAGCCATTCTGTAAGAACCACGATTTTCAATTTGTTTAGCGACATTATTAGCAACTAATTGCGCAACCATGTCTGGGTTTTTAATTTCAAATATTGAAACAACAATATTTTCACCTGTTAATTTACATAATTCTTTCTTTAATTTTTCAATTTCTTCTCCACCGTGTCCGATTACAACACCAGGTTTAGCAGTATAAATAACGATTTCTGTTTTCTTATTATCTCTTTGAATATTGATATTTGAAACAGATGCATCTTTAAGTCTTTTATCAAGATATTTTCTGATTTTTAAATCGTTTCCAAGATATTTAGAGAAATCTTTGTTATTTGAATACCATTTTGCTTGCCAATCCTTGATGATTCCAACTCTCATTCCATGTGGATTAACTTTTTGTCCCATAAATTAACCTCCTTTACTAGTTTCTTTCAGCCACAACGATAGTTATATGACTTGTTTTTTTATCGTGTCTATCAATATGTGATCTTGAACCAATTCTTCTTCTTTTCATTATTGGTCCATCATTTATGTAAGCTTCTTTAACATATAGATTATTTTTATCCATTTTGAAATTATTTTCAGCGTTAGCTACAGCTGACACTAAAACTTTCTTAGTTAAACGAGCTGACTTTTTATTTAAGTTATTTAAAATTGCCATTGCATCACTAACATCTTTACCACGAACTAGATTAACAACTAAACGTGCTTTTCTAGGAGCGATAAGGACTGTTCTAGCAGTTGCTTTTGCTTCCATTTTCTAATTCTCCCTTCTCTTAAGGTTCAAACTATTTCTTCTTATTTTCGCCATGACCACCATTTTTACGAGTTAATGCGAACTCTCCTAATTTATGACCTACCATATCTTCAGTAACATAAACTGGAATATGTTCTTTACCATTATGAACTGCAAAAGTGTGTCCAATAAAATCAGGAAAAATAGTTGAACGACGTGACCATGTTTTAATTACTTCTTTTTTTCCACTTTTATTCATTTCTTGAACCTTTTTCATTAAGTGTTCATCTACAAAAGGTCCCTTTTTTAAACTTCTAGCCATTATAATTCATCCTTTCCTTATTTACTGTTACGACGAGTAACTATTAATTTATTTGAACTCTTCTTGTTCTTACGAGTTTTATATCCAAGAGCTGGTTTACCCCATGGAGTCATTGGTTGTTTACGTCCAACTGGAGCTCTACCTTCACCACCACCATGTGGATGGTCATTAGGGTTCATAACAGAACCACGAACTGTTGGTCTTATACCCATATGTCTTGTTCTACCTGCTTTTCCAAGTCTAACAAGTGAATAATCTTCATTACCAACTTCACCAATTGTTGCCATACAAGTACCTAATATTTTTCTTGTTTCGCCTGAAGATAATCTAACAAGTACATATCTTTCTTCACGACCAAGTATTTGAGCACTTTGTCCAGCACTTCTTGCGATTTGAGCACCTTTACCAGGTCTCATTTCTATATTGTGGATAACTGTACCAACAGGTATGTTCATGATTGGAAGTGCATTACCAACTTTTATATCAACATTTTCGCCTGATACAATTTTCATTCCTACTTTTAAACCTTTAGGAGCGATTATATATCTTTTTTCACCATCTGCATAGTTAATTAAAGCTATATTTGCGCTTCTATTTGGATCGTATTCTATTGAAGCAACTGTTCCTTCAATATCGTGTTTATTTCTTTTGAAATCTATTAAACGATATTTTTGTTTAGCTCCTCCACCTTGGTGTCTTACTGTAATTCTACCTTGGTTATTACGACCACTTTTTTTGTTTTTTGCTTTAAGTAAACTTTTTTCAGGAGCTGTTTTAGTTAGCTCTTCATTTACTAAAGTACTTTTTTTTCTTTGTCCAGGTGTAACTGGATTAAAATGTCTTATAGCCATATCTAAAACCTCCTATTATAATTCTATTTGACTACCTTCAGCAAGTGTTACAATTGCTTTTTTGTAACGACTAGTAGTCCCTGCATAACGTCCAACTCTTTTATATTTTGGTTTAACGTTAATTGTATTTACTCTTAATACTTTTACTCCAAATATTTTTTCAACTGCTTGTTTTATTTGGACTTTATTAGCATCGTTTTTAACTTTGAAAACGATTTTATTACCCTTTTCTGCTATTTTTGCACTTTTTTCAGTAATAACAGGGGCAATTATTACATCTCTATAATTTCCTATCATTATCTAAGTACCTCCTCAAGCATTTTAACTGCTTCTTCAGTAATAACTACATTATTATAGTTTAATACATCATAAGTGTTGATTTCATGAGATTCGATTACTTTAACATTACTTAAATTACGAGAAGCTAAAATTAAGTTATCAGTTAATTCTTTAACAACGATTAAAGTTTTTCCTGTTACTTTTAAATCTTCTAATAATTTGATGAAATCTTTTGTTTTATTACTTGAAAGTTCAATATTTTCAACAACAACGATTCCATTTTCTCTAGCTTTATAAGTTAAAGCTGATTTTAAAGCTAATCTTCTTTCTTTTCTATTTTGTTTTTTTGTATAATTTCTTTCTGTTGTAGGTCCAAATACTACTCCACCACCAACAAAGTGAGGTGCACGGATAGATCCTTGACGAGCATTACCTGTTCCTTTTTGTCTCCATGGTTTTCTTCCACCACCAGAAACTTCACTTCTTGTTTTAACTTTGTGAGTTCCTTGTCTCATAGATGCTTGTTTTAAAACAACTGCATCATATATTGTTTGATTATTTGGTTCAATTCCAAATACTTCATCGCTTAGTTTAATGTCTTTAATCTTTTCACCTTTTACATTTAAAAGAGCTATTTTAGGCATATTTCTTCCTCCTTTCATCACAATAATTTTTTTATATAATGTTTAATTTAATTATTCAGTTGCTTCTTGTGATGATTCTTCTTTTACTTCTTCAGTTTCAGTAGTTTCTTCTACTTCTTCAATAGCTTTTGGTTCTTCAAACGAAACTAATTCTAAAGTTTCTTTGATTTTACCTTCATTTTTAATAGCTGATTTGATTATAACTAAAGACTTTTTAGGACCTGGAACATTACCTTTAACTAAGATAACATTGTTTTCTAAGTCAACCATAACAATTTCTAAGTTTTGAACTGTTACTGTATTTGCTCCCATATGTCCTGGTAATTTCTTACCTTTTAAAACACGCATTGGTCTCATTGTTCCTAGTGAACCAACACCTCTATGGTATTGTGAACCATGTCCCATAGGACCTCTGCTTTGATTAAAGCGTTTGATAACACCTTGGTAACCTTTACCTTTGCTTACACCAGTTACATCTACCATTTCACCTTCTGCAAAGATATCAACTTTAATTTCTTGACCTAAAGTATAGTTACTTGCGTCTACATTTCTGATTTCTTTTAAGAAGCGCTTAGGTGATGTATTTGATTTTCTAAGATGTCCCATCTCAGGTTTGTTACTTAATTTTTCTCTCTTTGTTTCGAATGCTAATTGAATTGCATCATAACCGTCAGTTTCAGTTGTTTTAATTTGTGAAACAACATTAGGTTCAACTGAGATAACAGTTACAGGAATTAATTTACCATTCTTAGCAAAAACTTGAGTCATTCCAACCTTGCGGCCTAAGATTCCTTTTCTCATTTCTTCCTCCTATAATTATTTAATATTTATTTCAACACCACTAGGTAAATCCAATCTAGTCATAGCCTCGATTGTGTCTTTACTAGGATTATTGATAACAATTAGTCTTTTATGTGTTCTCATTTCGAATTGTTCACGAGAATCTTTATACTTGTGAACAGCTCTTAAGATTGTAACTTTTTCAACTTTTGTTGGTAGTGGTACTGGTCCACTAACTTCTCCGCCAGTTCTTTTAATAGTTTCAACAATCTTACTTGCAGCTTGATCGATAGTTCTTGGATCATATGCTTTTAAATTAACTTGAATTCTATTAGACATATTGTATCCTCCTTTCGTCTATATCTTGTATAGGCATACTCCGTGTAAGTTACCTGACATTTGAGGTTTGCCTTTATTTTATAAAAGCAACTTAACCTGGTGTGTCAGCAATCTCCCACATCTACGCAGTCACACATAGGACAATTATATCAATAATTCAAAATAAATGCAAGTATTTTGTAAAAAAAACTGATAAATTTGCTTAAAGCCCTTTATCAGTTAATATAAGTAATTATTTGCATTCATTTTTTTCTGATAATAAATCTTCCAAAGATATAATGTTATATCCCTTCGATAATATATAATTAATTGAAACTTTAATCTCATCTATGTTATCTGAATCAATCGCAAATATTACACCATTGTTTAATTTATCCTTAATCCTTTTATATATATTATCTTTTATAATATCAGATTTAATAGTAACCATGTCATAATCATTACATAATTTTAATGTATTATTATCTTTATCACTTGTAAAACAATATTTTGGTTCATTTGATCCATTCATGCTTATTAAATTATTATGGTAAAGCATATTCTCATCGCTATATTCTTCATTCTCACCTAAGTAATAAATATTACTATTTTCTGATAAAAACTTTACTGTTATCATATTTTCTTCTAAATACTTTCCATCTATAAAATAGTTCACTTTTATATTTTTATCATTTATATAATCTGTAAGCTTGCTATCTATATCTTTATTTACTATGAATATTAAGGATACATTTTTTTCTTTGTTATTACCACCAATTACATACTTATCTGTTAAATCTTTATCATTTGAAGTTTCTTTCATTACTATTAATTCTTCTTTAAATTCTCCTACACTTCTCATCTTACTATAACTTTTATCAACATCTATTTCACAACCATTAATCCCCATTATATATTCATCCTTATTTATTACCGGATTTACATTTGATACCTTCTTATTATTTTCTTCCTTTTTAATAGCTCTCATTATTGGATCTGAATTTCTTGCTATCATAGTTACCTTTTCAGTATAAAAAAAACTAAATCCAACAAGTAATAAAACTGCAGATATTTTAAATATTTTTTTAAGCATTATTATCACCTAATAAATTTTATGAAAAAAAAAGAAAATGATTACTCATTTTCATCTCATTTTAAAGCTTTGAATACTACTGCTCTCGTCATATTTTCTATAAAGTACACCATCATATAATACATCTTCAGCTCCAAAACTATCATCAATATTAAATCCTACCACTTCATAAACTTCTAGATTTGGATCAAGCGTTTCATAATCTATAAAATTTCCATCTGGATCACGTAAAAGAGCATAAGCAAATTTTGAATTTTTAAAACTATAATCTCCAGTATGTATAGAGCATTTTAATTTATTTTGTAAAGTTTCAGCAGATTGTACTAATTTTTCCCTATCATTTTCAGATCCTGTTTCAATATATTCATAATAATCTCTTTTAACATGACCATATTCATTTTCTAAAATTGAATTAAATACCTCTCTAAGAGACTCATTATTTTGTGTTAATTGGTCGAGTTGCGTCATTTTTGCATCAGCCCAACTTTCTATAAGTTTGGAAGGTGCATTACTCAAGCTATATTTAACTAATTGCTTTTCTGAAAGTTCTTGAAGAAGCTCATTTTTTGCATTATTTGCAATTACCTCACTTCCTTTTGTAACTCCTACTATTGCTCCTATACCTACACCTATAAGTGAAGTAGCAATCGCAAACTGTTTTATCCTTTTTTCAAGTTCTGGACTTATCTTAAAACTTTTAAATTTTTTCCTTTTAATTTGTTTGCATGCTCTTTTTGTATTTTCATTTCTATGTTGGTCACTTCTTTCTTTTTTTAAGCTATCAGTACAATATTCATTTTCGAATCCATATTTTATTTCATCGCTTCTTATCCAAACTGATTCTCTATCATCAATTTTTTTATTAAAGTTCTTTAGTGTATCTCTTTTTACTTGCTCATTTTTCTGTTCATTATATTCTTTTATAGTGTTTTCAAGTTCTTTGTTACTCATTTATAGACCTCCTAATTTTCATTATAAGCTTTCATTATTCTATTATGAATTCCAGGTTCAACATAATCAATTGCATTCATAGTTACTTCAAGAGCTTTTTTATATTCACCCTTAAAAAACAATTTTTCGGCCATTATAAGCCCTTCATTTACTTTTTCTTTATAACTTCTATATCTATTACCATAAACCATAGTTTCTTCAAGCATAACTATTGTTTTAAGTAAGCTATTTGTTGTATTAAATACCTTAAATACTAAATCTCTTGCTGTATCAACTCTTATATTAAGTGTTTCAATATTTATTGGTTTCTTATTAAGTTCTTTTTGAATTTCCTTAATCGCATCTGATGCATCTTGTAATTCTACGAAATAATTATCAGGAATAACTGGAATATTATAAAGCCTAATTCTATTTTTAGCTTTTTTAAGTAAGTTTTTAATATTATCTAATTGTTCTCTTGCCCTTACTTCGTCTTCCTTCATACTTCCAATTGTTTTTAAATCATAATTTAATGATTCTTCTAGTTTTGAAACCTTAATAATAAGTACATCAAGTTCTTTTACCATTCTAGAATATGGAAAAGTATGATTCTTACTGCAATCCATAAGATTATTATAACTGTCTTTTATCTTTTTAACTTCAGTATTTATTATATGAAGTCTATTTACATCATCCTTTGATAAATCATATGTTTCTTTTAAAGAATCTAATTGACCTATTAAATTATTGATTATTTTATTTGTTCTAACTAATTTTGCTTTAAACGATTTAACATTAGATTCAAATGTTTTCTTACATAATTTTTCATATTCAAAATCATTATATAATGAATCATAATATGTAACTATTGTCTTAAGTTCAAACACAACATCTTCTAGATTTAATACTTTTACTCTATCTAATATATCTTTTACTTTCTTTTCTGTTTCCTTAATATTATATTCAACATTTAAATAATCAAGTTGATATAAATCTCTTGTCATCTTTATATATAAGTTAGATATATCCGCAATTTTATTTGGAATAAGTTCGTTACACATAATAAGTATCGCAGGAACTTCTTTAACTACATATTCAATATGATCAATCATTTCAGTAATACCTTTTACTAAATAGTTTATTTCATCATAATCTTTCTTTTCCATTACAATTTCAAATTCTTGAAATCTTTTTTCGATATTTTCAAATTGAAGTTCTATTTGATTATTTATTGGTTTATAATCTGCTTTATTTTTTTCATAATCTTGTTTTATTCCTCTATATTTATTTTTTAACTTAACAATTTGATTTCTATTTTTTTCTTCACTTAATGTTATTTCTTTTATTTCGGATAATAATTTATTTGTCTTTTCTCTAAGTTTATATATCTTAAGTTCAATATCCGCAAGTAAAAGTCTTAACTCTTTATATTTTTTTCTAGATACTAAATCATCAGCTTCTAAAAGCATGTCTGTTATTTTTGGTATATAAATATTTCTAATATCATCAAATTTATGTTGCCAATTATCATATTTATATTTTAACTTATCATCTTTTACAAGTGCTTCAACTTTAGATAATTCATTTAGTATTGGGGCATTAATGATTAAGTTTTTTTCTTTTTCTAATTCACTAATAGCTTGTGTTAATTTCTTATTTTGTTTTGAATTTCTAAGCACAAAAATAATAATTAACAGAATAATAGTTACTATATAAATTGTAAAAATTATAAGCGTCTTATTCACAATACCACCTCTATTATTTACATTTTAACACAAAATAATGTATTTTAAAACTTATTTCTACGTTTTTTGCATTTTATTTATTAATATTATGTTTGACTATTATTTTTTTTGTGTTATAATATACGTGCAAACATTTTGTAGCACTTACTTGAAATATGTAATGCGTTATATACGAAAAGTATTATTAGTACCGTGCCCTTTTAAAAGCTACGCACGATGGAAAGTATTAAAATATAACACCCTATATATTGGCAAGCAAGATACCGAAGGTTTGAAATCTAGTAAAGGAGGAAAAGGAAAATGTCAAGATACACAGGACCTGCTAATAAGAAAAGTCGTAGAGTTGGTTTCTCAACACTTGAAAATGGTAAGGATTTAGCTAAAAGACCATATAAACCTGGTCAACATGGACAAGATAGAAAAGCAAAAGCTTCTAACTACTCTATCCAATTAAATGAAAAACAAAAAGTTAAATTCACTTATGGTTTAAATGAAAAACAATTCAGACTATTATTTAATAAAGCTGGTAAAATGCAAGGTATTCATGGTGAAAACTTCTTAAGACTTCTTGAAAGTAGATTAGATAACATAGTTTATAGAATGGGACTTTCTAGAACAAGAAGAGGTGCAAGACAAATCGTTAACCATGGACATATCTTAGTAAATGGTAAAAAAGTTGATATCCCTTCATATATGGTTAAACCTGGTGATGTAATTAGTGTTAAAGAATCATCAAAAGATCATAAAGCTATTAAAGAAGCCTTAGAAGCTATCAACAATACTGTTGAATTTGTTACTTTCGATAAGAATAAACTTGAAGGTACATATGTTAGATTACCAGAAAGAAGCGAACTTAGCTCAGATATAAACGAAGCATTAATCGTTGAATTCTATAGTAGATAATAAGAACCTAGAACTATCTAGGTTTTTTTTATTGCATAAAAAATAGGACCTTTACAAGTCCTATTTTGCTTTTACTGATGAAATATAGTTATTAACTTTAATTGCCCACATATCACTTGCTGCATACTTCTTATTCATTGCTTCTGGTGTTGTTAATCCATATGCATAATAATTGTCTGCAATATTATCAATAAATCCTTTTATACCTTCATCTAAACTTGGATATGATTTATATGAACCACCATCACAAGATGGAGAACCTTTCTGTCCACCAACATTATTACACCTTCTCATAAGTGAACTACAAGACCAATTACATCCTGTTTCTAAAAGCATAATACTAACTGCTAAATATGGATCTACACCTCTTTCTAAAGAATAAGATGCAAATATATCACCTTTACCAGCAATTGTTGACTTAAGCGATCTGTTTAATTTTTCAGTAAGTTCACTCATTGTCATACCATCATATACAATTACTCTTTTTGTAACATTATTTTCTTTACTTAATTCTGATATAGAATCAACAAATTCTTCTTTTGCTTCTTCTTCAATCATATTAACAGAAGAAAACATATTACTTAAAACTTCTTTATCAACATTCGATAAAAAACTTGAAAAAGCAAATAACGTAATCATTGAACATAAAAACACAGTTATTACTTTCTCATTAATTAATCGAAATTTTTTCACAACATTTCACCTCATTTGTAATTAGCGAAGCACACTAATAATACCACAAAAAGGTATTATAGTCAAATTAACGTAACTTTAATACAAACATCATACATATTATTACTATAGTTGCGATTATCATTCCAAGTATTATATAATTTGACATTTTTTTATCACTTTTAATATCAGTTACAGTATTTTTTTCTTCTATTTCTATACTAGAATCTTTATCTATTAGATTAATTAAATTAATATATCCACTATTTATTTCATCTAAATCTGAGTTAGTACTCAAAAGAATAGTATAATCTTTATTATCCTTTTCCATAATATCAAGCATCTTGTTAATTTTATCAGTATCATTTGGATTTGATATCTTTATACATTTTATTGAATTACTGAATACTTCCATCCAATTTTCTAAACTTTCTTTTGATGAATCCGTTCTTATATTATCAATGTTTAATGAAAGTCCTATGTATTTTTCTGCCTCTTCTTCTCTAAATCCAAAATCTCTAACAAGCATTTTTCTAGAATAAACAATAATATCTGTCATTTGAGCAATATTGCTTCCAAATAAAGCATTATTTTCTTCGTATTTAATATTATCTACTGCTACCTCTATTTTATTAGAAGCAAGTGTAGAAATTGCTGTTACAATGTTTAAAAAATATTTCTTTTGTTCATCTAAAGTAGACCATTCAAATAAATCTAAAGACAAATTAGATGCATTTATGGTAATAAGTTCTATTTTATTTTCTTTTAAATTTCTAACTATTTCGTTAACTATTTTTAAATTAGCTAAATCTGGATTTATAGCTGGAACATGAAATAAAATATTACCATTATAAACTTTTCTTAAACTATCTATATCACATTCTTTTTTATCAGTTCTAAGAAGTAATTCAGTAGTATTTGCCTTTAATTCTAATGATTTTTTTAGTCTTTCTATTTGATTTCCTTGAAGAAGGTAACTTCCACTATAAGATATTCCAATATTATTTAAACTCATAATACAACTCCATTCTACTTTATACATAATATTATAAACTATTTTTGTTAATTATAAAATACCTATTTATATCTTTAATAAAAAAAATAGCGAATTATTCGCTATCATTTTCTAATTTTTTTAATACTTCTCTGCATACATTTGCTGCTTGTTTTTTAACATCTTTAGCAGCTTTTTCAAGTACTGGAGTACCCTTTTCTTTAGCATATTCAACTAATTCTTCAGTTTTCTTTTTTAATTGTTCTACCTTTTTTTCAGCTATTTTTTTAACTTTTTCTTTATCTAAATCTTCTAATTCTTCTTTTATTTCATCTATTTTATTTTCTAAATTTTCTTTTACTTCTTCTGTATCTACTTCTTTTGCTTTATTAACTAATTCGTTAATTTTACATTTTAAATCTTCTCTTAATTCAGATCCTTTCTTTGGTGCGAATAAAAGCGCTAATCCTGCTCCTAAACCTGCTCCCAAAATTAATTTTCCAGTTCCTTTTTTACTCATATTAATCATCCTCCTCATTTTCTTCTTTTTTTGATTTAAATATCTTACTAAAAAAGTTAACTATTAAATCAATAAATCTATCTCCTACTATAGAAAATCCATTACTGAATCTATCTATAACAGCAAATACACCATTTAACGATGATACCTTTTCATCAACACTATCAACAATCAACTTAACCTTGTCCATAGTCTTAATTAATCTATATGCAAGTATTATTAATAATATTATCAAAACTACTAGAAGTATATATATTACTATAGGTAAAAATTCATTTAGAAAATCCATTATTCATCGTCCTCCTCATCGTCTTCTGAACTATACATATTATCTATTAAATTAAATAAATCTTGTTCTTTTGTTTCGGATAGAATATTGTCTTCATCTACTAATGGTTTATTATTAGTATCATCTTTATTAGTATTATCCATATCATCACTAGTTGATACATCATTATATATTATTTTTACTTCATCATCTTTATCTGCTTCTTGTTCATCTAGATTAAAAAAGATACTTTTATTTTCTTCATCTTCCTTATCATCTACTCTTTTCATTGCTCTTTTCATAACTGAATCATAATCTAACTTTTTTGTTATATTAAGATCATTCGCACTATCTAAAGCAACATCTTCTTTTTTATAGTTTTTATCAAGTACTCCATAAATAGGTGATATTATTGGAGTTGGCATAAATTTCTTATCATCTTTTGTTGTAGTTATTTTTTCTGTTGGATAAGTCCTTTTTTGATATGCTGTTGTTTCTCTTACTGATGTCTTATATGTACTTACTTTAACTTCCTTTTTTGGTTCTTCTTTTTGTACTTTTTCAAGTCTACTTACTGTTTTAGATGGTTTTTCATATATTGTATCATCTAAATCCATTGGAAAATTAAATGTACTTTCTGCTTTAAATAATTCTCTTTCTGTCACTTCTTCATTTTCTTTTTCTAATCTATTTTCTCTTTTTCTTACTATATCTTCTTTTACTGGTTCATATTTTCTTTTATTTTCTTTTTTTACTTCTTTATGAGTTTCTTCTTCGTATTCATCTTCAACGTCTTCTTCGTCATAAAAGAAATTTTTAACTTTATCAAGTAATCCCATATTTATCCTCCTATTCATCCGTAGAAGTAATTTCATCTTGCTCTATTAAACTTTCTAAAGATGAATTATCTCCATTATAAGTGTCATATTCGTTAACCCAATCTAAAAAATTACCATCTGTTGTTTTTTTAGTTTCAAATATGTTATAAGTTTCATTTTCTCCTAAATCATATTTACCACTACCTAGCATAGTTTCAATAGTATTTTTATTGTATTTTATACTAGATAAAACATAAGCCATACTTGAAATTGAATCAACTAAATCATATTTAGATACATATGCTTCTACTTTTGCATAATTAAACATCATTTCAATATAATACTTACCTTTTACTTCATTTACTTCTAAATATCCTGTTTTTGAATTATAATCTAATTTTTTTGATATGTATGCATTTTTATCTATTTTGTAATTATTTTTTGTTTTATGATAATAACTAACTATATCAACATATAAGTAATATGTATTACCATTTGAATATAGCTCTTGATTAAAATCTTTAACATTTCTAGTAGAAATATAACTTGGCAAATAATATTGATATCCAATTGCCTCTTTATTTGAATTTTTTATATTTTTATTTAATATAACATCAAGGTTTTTATCTATGTCACTATCACTTATATTTTGGATTGTGCATCCAATAGATGCAAATACACATATTAAAATTATAAATACTTTTTTTATGTTCATATCACACCTACTCTATCATGATTTATTATACCAAAAATTTAATTATTAATAAAGTTTTTTTTTAAATAATGACAAAAAAGTATCAAATGAAAAAGAAAAAAAATTAAGATGACTCTTAATTATGCTTTAATTCTACCATATTCTAGTTTTAATTTATCAGCAACTGTCACGATAAATTCACTGTTTGTTGGTTTTGCTTTATCATAATCTACACTATGACCAAATACTTCTTCCATAAGGTCTAAATTACCTCTATTCCAGCTTACTTCAATAGCGTGCCTAATTGCTCTTTCTACTCTTGAAACTGAAGTATTAAATCTACTTGCAATTTCTGGATATAATTCTTTAGTTATTCCACCTACTATATCAGGGTTATTATATAAAAGTAATATACCTTCTCTTATGTATTGGTATCCTTTTATATGTGATGGGACTCCAAGTTCATATAATATCTTTGTAACAGATATTTTTAAATCGTAATCATAAGTTGTCATTGCTTTCTTATCTTCTGTTTGTGTTGCTTCTAATACTCTTTGTTCTAGATCTTTTAAATCAAATGGTTTAAGTAAGAAATACTTTATATTATAGGAAGATAACTTTTTAATAATCGCATCTGCATTAAATGAAGTTATTACTATTATATTAGTATTGATTTCTTCTTCTTTTAATTTATCTAGTAAATATATGCCATCTTTATTTGGCATAATTAAATCAAGTAATACTAAATCAATTTCATTAATATGATTCTTTATCATCCTAAGGCCTTCTTCACCATCGTGAGCCTCATATAGTACTTCCATTTTGCCACTACTTTTCGCATGTTCCCTTATCATGTGAATTAAACTTAAATTGTCATCTACAACCAAAAGTCTTTGCGTTTTCATATTTTTTATTTTCCTCTCTATTTTTCGTACTTTTCCATTATACAACATATTTTTTTCAAATACCAGACATTTTATTAGCTTCTTTCATCTAATTTTGTCGTATTTTGTCGATTTTTGTCGTAGGGTTAACTACAAAGAAACTTTAACAAAAAAAATATCAGTTTTTTTCTGATATTTTCTTGTATTTTCTGCTTGCAATATTATTTTTTATCTTGTTTATTATCTTTTTATTGTCTTTTTTGTAGTTTTCAATCGCAGTTTCATATACTTTTAAAACCTTTAATGCAAAATATTCTGATGAAAAATCTGCAGATAATAATCTAGATTGATTTGAAAGTCTATTATATAAATCTTTATCTTCATATAATTTAGATATTGAATTAATATATTTTTCATCATCTGTAAATACAAATCCGTTAAAATCCTCAATAACACTATTTACAAAACTATCATCCTTAACTGCTACAACAGGAAGTGATGAAGATATAGCTTCAACAACCGTTAATCCTTGTGTTTCTGATTTAGATGCAGTTACAAACACATTACCTAATTGATAGTATATTGGGATATCACTTAATGGAACTTTTCCTGTAAAAATAACACTATCTGATACACCAAGACTTTTAGCTTCATCTTTTAATTTATCTATATCTGGTCCATCACCAACAATTAAAAGATTCATATTTGAATATTTCTTAACAAGCTCTTTATGATTATTTATAATTCTATCTACACTTTTTTCTTTTGCAAGTCTTGAAACAGTCATTACAACAAAATCCTTTTTCTTTATACCTAGTTTTTTCTTTAAACTATTAATATCTTTTTGATTAAAGTTTTCTTTATAAAACTTACTTGTTTCAATTCCTGTTTGTATAATATGTATATTTTTAGTAAATTTATATTTATCTTTAAAAAGATTATATATTTTATTAGATGGTACAATTAACTCTGTTACTGTTTTATCTTCAAAAAATACAACTAAATATTTTAATAATTTTTTACATATATCATCTAATATCTTTTTATTTTTGGTTATGTAATGTGTATAATCCTCCCAATTTGTATGATACGTATGAACAAGAGGAATTGATAATTGTTCAGATACAACTCTTGCGAATATTCCAACAGTAAATTCAACATTCGAATGTATTACATCTAAATTCATTTTTTTAATCATATTAACTGCTTTAATAGGATAAACACTAGTCATTTTATAATCATAACAATTTGCGAGATTTACAGATGGTAATCTTAATATATGTCCATTATTTTCTAAAACATAATCTTTTTTATTATCACTAACTGTTATTATAAATACTTCATGTCCAAGTTTAGTAAGAGCATGTTCAAGCATTAATATACTTGTTGATACTCCATTTACTAAAGGAGGATATGATTCTGTAAATATTCCTACTCTCATTTTACTTCTTCCTCTTTTCCCCTTCTAACAAATGCTATTGAAATAGCGCCTAATATCATTGGTAAATAATATGTTGAAAGTCTCCATAAAATCATACATGCACTTATAATTGATGCATCTGAGAAACTTCTAAAAAACTCTAAGAATGCATATTCTAGTCCACCAGTACCACCTGGTATTGGTACAAACGATCCAACAAAGCAAGTATAACTTGCACAAACAATAGAATCAAGTGCACTTACAGTATTAAACTTTCCTATACTATAAAAAATAAATAAAGGTATTAAATAGTACATAGTAAGACCCATTACATTATAAAATGTTGACTTTACAAGTATGAATTTATTTTCTTTAAAATATATACTACTATTATAAAATTCATCAATTTTTTTAGTTGCTTCTTCTTTTAGGTGTTCTCTATTTTTAATAAACTTAAATCCGAATATAAAATTAAATATTTTATTAAATACTTTTGTATTAAGATTTTTCGCTCTTCCTAATGAAAATAATAAAATAAGTACAATAATATTAACTATATATCCAATTAAAACAATATTCTTAAGTAAACTAGTTGATGGAATTATATGAAGAAAACTATTTGTTATAACTGCAAATGTTCCCATTATAATAAGTGCAAGTTGATATGTAAAAAAATTCTGTAAAAGAGCATTGCCTGAATCAGTAACTTTAATACCTTGTTTTTTTAATAAATATATTTGAAATGGCTGTCCACCTGATGAAAAAGGAGTAATTGCATTAAAAAATTGTGCCGAACACATAAGAATAAATGTATCCTTTATTTTATAATCTTTTTTTATAGATTTTAAATATAAATGAAGTGATAATGATTGAAAAAATACATAAAGTCCCATAAGTATAAATGCAACAAATAAAAATTTTATATCTATATTTGTAAGGGCACTCATTATATCTTTAAAATCATCTTTCATGATTAAATACATTATAAGTACTGAAATTAATATTAATATTATTATATTAGTTTTATATTTTTTCATATTATTCTCCTATATTTTCAAATCCAGGCATATCTTTGCCAGATAAAAATTCTAAAGATGCTCCTCCACCTGTTGAAATATGATAAAAAGAATTTTTATACCCAAACTTTATAGCGGCTGATGCAGAATCTCCACCACCTATTATAACTTTCGCACTACTATTTTTTAGTGATTTTAATACTTCCTTTGTACCATATGAAAAATTATCATATTCAAATGCACCTGCTGGACCATTTAAAAATACTGTCTTAGTTAATTTTAAAATATTATCTATATTTTCTATTGTTTTAGGTCCTATATCAAATGCTATATCATCATTACCAATTTCATTAATATTTTTTAAAACTTTATCATTACTATCTATCTTATCAGATACATATACATCTATAGGTAAAATTATTTTATTAGAGTATTTATTTAGCAAATTCTTTGAATATTCAATATTTTCTTCATCAACAAGTGATTTACCAACATTCATTCCTTTTGCTTTTAAGAATGTAAACGACATTGCCCCTACTATTATAATATTATCTACTTTTTCTATTAAATTAGATATAATACCAATTTTATCAGATACTTTTGCGCCACCCAATATAATACAAAAAGGTTTTTCTGGATTATTTAATAAAATACTTAATTTATTAATTTCTTCTTCCACTAAAAAGCCAACTGCACTTTCTAAATATTTTGAAACACCGGTAGTAGATGCTGCTCTTCTATGAGATACTCCAAATGCATCATTGATGTAAACATCTGCAAGTGACGCATAGAATTTTGAAAGTTCTTCATCATTATCGCTTTCCTTTTTACCATCTAAATCAAAATATCTTACATTTTCAAGCATTACAATTTTATTATTTTGAACTGCATTTTTAATATTTTCATCATATGTACAAAAATATATTTTTTCACCTAATAAATCTGATAATCTATCACAAACTATTTTTAAAGAATTTTTCTTTTTATCTTCTTCATTTTTTATTCTTCCTAAATGAGACATTATTATTACATGTTTTGCATGTTTTAATGCATACTTAATTGTTTCTAAACTTTTAACTATCCTATTATCATCTTCTATATTACCATCTTTTATTGGTACATTTAAATCACATCTAATTAATACTGTTTTATTATTAATATCTATATCTTTTATTGTTTTCATTTTCTACCCTCTTATAAAGATTATAACACATTAATATAGAAAAAAAAAGAACCCTATGGATTCTTTTAGTTAACTGTTATTCTACATACTCCAGTTTTACCATTTGAAGATGTAACTGTTATTACTGCTGTACCTTTAGATTTTGCAGTTACAAGTCCACTTGATGTTACACTAGCAACATTTGAATTTGATGAAGAGTATGTTACAGATTTGTTTGTTGCATTACTTGGGAAAACTGAAACACTTAATTGTGCTGTTTGTGATACAGTCATTGTTTTTGCATTTGGAGTAACTACAACACTTGTTACAGAAACTGTTGTATCTGGTTTTTGAATAGGATTACCACAAGTTCTTACAGTGAATTGTTTAGATGCATTTGCTCTATTACCCGAACTATCTGTTACTGTGTAATATAAGTTATAAACACCTGGTGTATTAATTATTCCTGTATCTCCTGTTATACTTACTCTTGATGTTATATTACCATCTACATTATCTCTTGCAACATATCCATAAGGACCATTAACACTTATATTAACACTATTTCCTGTACATATATTTTGATATGCATCACTTATATTAAATGTTATTATAGGAGCTATTGTATCTCTGTAATAATTATTGTTATCATTATTAGTATTATTGTTTGTACTATTGTTTGTATTATTATCCGTATTATTATTTGAATCATTATTAGTATTATTATCAGTTGGTGTATTCTTATTATCATCTTCTTTAGATTCTTCTTCCTTCTTTTCAACAATAACTTTTCTTTCCGCTGTTGCCTTATTACCAGCTTTATCTGAAACAGTATATTTAATTACATATTCTCCCTCTTTTTTAGTATCTACTTTACCAGTTATTTTTATCTTTTTAGTTATATCACCATCTACATTATCAGTAGCAACTGCACCAGGTTCTTTATATGTATCTCCTACTTTTATTGTAATAGTTTTGTCTCCGAAAAGTTCAATTACTGGTTTTTCAGTATCTTTTTGAGTTTGAGTTTCTTCTGTATTCTTTTTAGCACTATCAGGTTTTGTACCATATCCATCTGTAGTATATGCATTTTTACAAGTTATATATGCTTTATATGTAATATTACTACTTACTCTTTTATTAGTTGTATCTTCTTTTTTAGTATCTTCGCTTGATGATTCTGTACTAGTTTGATTGGATTCAGTAGTATCAGTTGCATCTGTTTCTTTACTATTTTCAGATACATTTGATGTACTTTCTTCAAGATCTAAAGTCTCATCCTTTAATGCCTCAGCAATAACATATCCTTTGCAATCTGAAGATCTTTTGTTTATAACTAATTTTTGTTTTAAAATATCAGTTATATTTATTTCTCTCCATTCATACTCATATAATTTAATTTTTTCTTTTAATAAATAGTTTGGTGCTGCATATTCTAATTGTTTTTCAAATTTAACATAATCATTTTTTAAATTATTTTTATGTACCATAACACCAACGACTATTCCGGCAATTAATAAAATAACTACTACAAATGTTATTATTTTACCCTTTGTTAGCCATTTTGTCTCTTCCATACATATCCTCCTATTTCATATATTTTATTATAACATATTAAGAAAAAATAAGTAAACATTTTTACTTATTTTAATACTCACTATAATTTGCAGTCATGTATTTTCTGCCACATTTAATATATGCGTTATAAACAAGTTCATATTTATCACTAGAAAGATCTTCCTCATTTGTTATTATTACATAACCATCACATTTATCTTTCAAATCACTATATACTAAATTTGAATCTGACAATGTTTTTAAAGTGATTTTTTTCTCTTCACCCTCATCTATATCTAAATTTTTAATTACATAATAGTTTTGAGCACCAGTTACAAGTTCTTTCTCAAAACTTTTATATTTATTAACGTTTGTACTTTTTCCAACATTTATAATAATAACAATTGCAAGAACAATAATTAATATTAATGCCGCAAGTATTGCCATACCTCTTGTAATAACACCTTTGTTATTCATTATCTTCACTCTTTTCTTTATCATTATCGTCTTTATTAGTATTTTCATCTGTTACAGGATTCATAACTATTGTTTCTTCTTTTTCGTAACCATATGAAAAATCTTGTAATTCAGATGTATTTGGAACACCTACTTCATCAACATCTAATATACTTGCTTCTGGTTCTTTATTCTTATTTTTTTTATTTTTAGATATAATTCCTATAATTATAATCACTATTATTAGAACAACTATTGCTATACCTATTATGATCTTACTATCTAACATCTTACATCACCTATAATAATATTACAACATTTTTACTTTTTTAGCAACAACTTGCTACCTTTATAATCAGATTATTACTATCAAACATATACAATAAAAAGAATATATGCTATAATATACTTAATAATAAGAGATTTTATAAATAATCTGCTTCTTGTTAATAATGGAGGATTTATGGAGGAAATTAAGTTATATGACCATAACGAAGAAGGTTATCAATCAATTATTAAAAGTTTAGAAGATAGTAACTTTTCATTTATTGAAAGAGCCACAGGTACAGGTAAATCATATATACTAATAAAATATTTGGCAACTCAAATGGCTGGCAAACGAGTTTTATTTGTTACTACACATGAGCCTATGTTTGATCAACTTGTAAATAGAGATATGCCTTTGCTTGGAACATCAAAAGAAATATATGATAAACTAGATTTAGTTATATATCCAAATATTAATAAAAATTCAGCAAAATATTATTTTGATAATTACGATTGCTTCATATTTGATGAAGCTCATCATTGTGGCGCTACTGTATGGGGAGAAACAATTGGCGAACTAAGAGATTTGATAAAAACTTCAGAAGATAAAGTTATGATTGGTGCAACTGCTACCGGTACAAGATATCTAGATGATTATATGGATGTAGCAAAAGTATTCTTTGATAATAATGTTGCTAGTAGATTAACATTGTCTCAAGCAATATTAAAAGAAATATTACCTGCCCCTTTATACATTAATATTAATTATAGTGCACAAGAATCATTAAATTCTATAAAATCAAAATTAAGAAAGTTACCAGATACTGAAGAATTTATACCATTACGAAAAAAACAAGAAGAATTACAAGAAAAATTAAATATTGAATGTGATGTTAATAAATTATTAAAAGAAAACGGAGTTAAAGGTGGAGAAAAATACATTGTTTTTTGCTCAAGTATATCAGAACTAGAACAAAAGAAAAAAGAAGCTGAAGAATGGTTTAAAGGAATAGGAAAAATATCAATTTATCAAGCACATAGTAAACAAAACAAAAATGAAAATCAAAGTCAAATTAATGATTTTTCAAAACCTAGTGATAATAATGAAATAAAATTAATGTTTGCTGTGGATATTTTTAATGAGGGAATGCACGTTAATGGCGTAGATGGAGTAATTATGACTCGACATACAACATCCCCTATTATTTACTTACAACAAATAGGTAGAGCATTATCATTTTCTGTAAGAAAAAAACAAATAAAAATATTTGATTTAGTTGGTAATGCAACAGATATAGATGTTGTATATGAATTATATAAAGAACTGTTGCATGAAGCAGAAAAAATGATAAAAGAAAATCCAGAAAACAAAAAACATTACGAAAATATAATTGAAAGATTTAAAATTATTGAACAAAATAGTTCATTAATTGATTCTATTAACGAGCTTGAAAATTATTTAAATTGCAATTATATTATTAAAAATAAATTAGAAAAAGATATTAACTTCATGGAAGCATATACATCAATATTAAAAGAACCATTTATGGAACTTTTAATTAATAATAAAATTGATAAAGTACATATGAGTATTTATAACGAATTAGTTAAATATGCAAACTATTTATCAGTAGATGATTTACTAAAATTAACTTCTATAGGAGTAATTATATCTAATTGGCAGCGAGATCAAGAAACATTAGATTTAATTTCTAAATATGGTTCATTAACCCAATCTATTAATGCTGAATATATAAATACAATAAATAAATATAATGAATTTTACCTTGAAAATAAACGAAGACCTGATGGAAGAGATGAGCAAGAAAAGATTCTAAAGGAAAGATATAGATATTATCTAACAAACCTAAGACCAAGTAAATTAAAATCAAGTTTAAAAAAAGTATCTTATAAATTAAATGTTGAAGAAATTTTAATTAATAATGGTTATCCAGAAAAAGAAGATATAAATGACTACTTAGATATGATTGAAAAAAAATATATAAATGGTCAAAAAATTGATTCATTAGAAATAAAAACATTAAATAAGATAAAATTAATAGTTAATTTAAATAATAGACAGATAATTCAGGATTTAATAAATAATAAAGTTCTTAAAATAGATAATTGTATTAAAATTATACAAGAATTTATTGCAAATCATCCCGATGATGATAAATTAACGTTAATGTTAGCAATATTTGATAAGGATGTTGCTGCAGCATATAAGTATATAGATAAAAATTATAAATATGTAACAAATGAACAATATGATATTATTTGTGGATTAAATATGGAATTACCACCATCATTTGATAAAAAACGTGAAGAAAGATTAAAAAATTTAAATGGATATAATTCTTATTATGAAAAAGAAAATATTTTATCATATAAAACATCTAAAGATATTGTTAATTTTATTAAACTAAATAAAAGACGACCCGACCCTAATAATAAAAATGAAGTTATGCTTTATAAAACATATAATAACTTGTTATCAAAAAATAGTAGATGGTTTAATCTTATTAGTGACAGCCTAATCGAAAACAGTATTGAATTATCATTGGAAGAAAAAATAATAACTGGAAAAACTATTAGCAATACCGAATTAAAAGAAATATACACATCTGTTTTAAACAACATAAGAGATTGTAATAAGGATTCATTTGTTTATTCAATAGAATTAAAAAAATTAAAGGTATTAAAAAAACATAATATAATTGATTCAAGAGAATCAAAAATATTAAACAGAACCATAAATATGATTAATTCAGTATATGCAGATGATTTAAATGAAAAACAAATAAAAGTTTTATCTGAAAGTATATGGTCAAATAAAGATATCATACCTTATAATTTAATATATTATATTAGAAATAAAGGTATCACTCTTCCAAAACCATACATTAGCATTATTGCTGCAACAAGTAAAGATGGTATCAACAGAGCACATAATATATATATGAATGATATTAAACAATATAGAGATTTCTTTAAATATATAGAAAGTAATGGTAACAGACCAGAACATGATGATTCTTTATCTTTATTTATGAGAAATTACTTGTTAAACTGTTCTGGACATGATAGAAATGTATATATACACGCATTAAATAATTTGAAGGCTCCTATACTAATGGAAGAATTATATATAGCAAATCAATTAAGCGATAATGCCATAAATAATTTATATAACAAATTATTATTAAAGAAAGATAATGATATACCATTTGATATATTAGAAAAATACTGTTTTGATTCAATATCCTTAAGAAGAGTTGATAAATCAACTAAAGTTCGTTTATATGACAATTATACTTATGATACAAAACAGAGTATTTCAGATGAAGTTATAGATCAAATAAAAAAGACAATAATAAATAATCCCCATGTTGATTTAGATTTTAATGGGGAATTATCTATACTGAGTGATTCAGATAAAAAAGAAATATCAGAATTCCAACTAGATTTGACTGCTGGAGAATTTATTTATTCTTTAATACAAAGAATAAAAAGAGAAAATAATACTTTAGATAAAATATTATCTTTTGATGAAACACAAAAGTTGAGTGATATTAGAAGATTATCAAAGAAAAATAATAAAAATGAAGATTTATTAAATGAATTAGACAACTTAGATAAGGAAATTTTATTTAAAAAGAATGAAGCAAACATTTCAGGTATGATTGATGAATTAATTAATTTTGTAAAAACAAATAAACAAATGCCAAATAAATCTTCAGATGATCCAACTGAAAAAAAAATTGCAGAGGATTTGGAGATTATTAAAAATATTATATCTGAACAAGAATATAGTAAAATATTAACATTAGCAAGGAAAATATTATTAACAGAAAAACAAGATTCATTTTATGATGAGTTCGTAAGTTTCATTGAAAGAAATGAAAGATTTCCAACAAAATTAAGCAATGATCCGGAAGAAATAAAATTAGCTGAACAATATCAAAAAGATGGAACAAAGTTTAATTTGGAACAAAAAAAACATATAACGATGTTACAAAAGAAATATCAGTTAAATAATATAGCATTATTAAGAAAGATGAAAGGAAGGTAATAAAAATGGCTATAGATTATAGAAATGAAGTAGATTCAGGATTTGATAGAAAAATAATAGTTGAAAAAACAATTAAGGCTTTATTAAACATGGGATTCTCTCCTGAAATTATAATTGAGAACTCTGACTTTAACCCAAGACATTTAGAAATGTTAGGTAATTTACAAGATTCTCATTATATAAAAGAGGATGAAATAAAAACATTATATGATCATTTTTTAAGAGATGATTTGATTGAAGAAAGTTATTCAGAAGGAAGTAGTTTAGGTATTGATCAATATGCGACACCTATTCATGCAATACAAGAATTATATCCAATGGGTAAAGAGGAAGAAAAAGAAAAATTTAGTAAAAGAGATCAACTAAATAAAACTATAGATAAATTAAAAAATGCAGAAAAGAAGAAAATAATAAAAGAAAGAGATAAGATATTAAACAAAATCGTTAAGTTTAAAGCAAAATTTCCAGTAATTGATAATATTATAAATTTGGTAAATGAACTTGATGAATTGATGAGTAAAGGTGAAAATTCATCTGAACAAATAACTGCTCTATTCCACAAATATGGTTTTGATCAGAAAAAAATGACTACATTAAATTTAATTTATAATGATTATATGGCATTAGTAAATAAATTAAATGAATATAATGAAAAAATTATATTATGTGAACAAGGAAAAGTAATGACTGATGAAATTCAAGAATTAACTATGGAAAGAAATGATTTAAATAATGAATTATTTCAAAGAAATATTAAGTTAGCAAATTACTATATTAGAAGTAGATATAAAAGTTTATTAGTTGATTCAGAAGATTTATATTCAACTATGGTTTCTGCATTATATGAAGCAGTTTTAAAATTTGATGTAAAAAAAGGTTATGCTTTTTCAACATATGCATATAAAGGAATGGATTTTGCAATACACAAAAATTTTAAAGATTTAACAGGATATAGTTGGAAAAATTATTGGGCAAAGATTAAAATTCAAAAAGAATTAGAAGTTGTAAGTGAATTATTAGGTCGAAATGCTGGTATTAGTGATTTGATAGATTTAGGTTTTTTAAATATGCGTGAAAATACTGCAGCTGCATTATTAAGTGGAACACTATTAGAAAGCGCTGTTTACGGAGATGAACCATTTTCTGAAAAAAATGCTTATCCAACAACATTTGAGGATTATGAACAAATTGATGAATACGAAGATGCAAAATATGGAAATAATGCAACAGATGGTGATGAAGTTGAGAATACTGCTGAAGCGACAACTATGTCTGAAACACTTGAATCAATACTTGTAAGACTAACTGATAGGGAAAGATTAATGGTTATTTTAAAATTCGGCTTAGATCCACATAAATATATGACTGAAGATGAGCAAAAATATTTTGGTGCTGAAGCAAAAGTTAGAACAATGAATGAAATTAGTAATATATTTAATGTTAGTACTGAAAGAGTACATATGGTTATTGCAAAAGCTCTAAGAAAACTTCGTCATCCAGTTCATTCAAAAAAGTTAAAGGGCTATTATATTTAATTGGAAAAAAGGAGAAAATATATGAAAGATAATTTGATATATTCACAAACAACTAGAGTTGTCGGTGAAAAAAATAATGTTGACAATTTTAAATTAGGAATAAAAAGATTAGAAGATTCTAAATTCAATTATGCTAATTTAAACTTTTTTGAAATACAAGAACTACTTGATAAGGACAATTATAAAGAAATATTTAATGATTTAATTAATTTTTTAAATACTTCATCTATAATATTTAATATAGCACATGCACCTATTCACTACCCTTTCTTCTTTAATAGTTATTATAATAGAGATGATATAAGTGTACTTAAAAATAGAATTTTAAAAGCAATAGATGTATCAAAGAGAGTTGGCGTAAAAAAAATAGTTATTCATGTAGGAACATATTTGGATGAAAATTATAATTATGATGTGGAAAAATCTATTGAACATAATATTAAATATCTTGAACCATTTGTAGAAAAAGCTGTGGAAAGTAATATTTTAGTTGCTATTGAAAATGGTACTCAAATGGAAAAGGATGAACCACTATTTAAAAATACAGCTCCTTATATTGATGAACTTATTAAAATAGTTGAATATTACAATAAAAAATATAATAAAGAAGTATTAGGAATTTGTTTTGACTTTGGGCATGCAAATGTTGGTAATTTAAATATGTACGATGAAATTATTAAAATTGGTAATAAATTAAAAGTAACTCATATACATGATAATTATGGAATAGATTCCCATAATCAACCATTTGATGGAACTATAAATTGGACAGATGTTAGAAATGCATTAACAGACATTAATTATGATGGAGAATTAACATCAGAAGTAAGATACACAGTTGACGAACTTTCAGACTCAACAAATATTAATAAAACTTATGATCTAATTCAAAAAATACATCAAGGATAATAAAAAAACATAAAATTATTGAAATATAAAAAGAGGATTAAATTAGTTTATAATTTTTCCTCTTTTTTTGATAAATTTTTCTAATATTGCAAAAAAAGTTGACTATTACTAATTAATTTAATCATTAATGTTACATAGATGCTACAATTTTATCTTATAGAACTAATAACACAAAATTATTAATTTATATTACTAAATTTTTAAAATTAACAATTGTATGTTATAATTATTGAAGGGGATGTTTTTATGAAAAATGATATACATAATGTTTTAGGAGATGGTATTGCTAATTCAATCGAAGGTATCGTTGATTGCCTTGATAAGATGGATTTAAAACCAGAAGAAATTGTAGATCGTATAAGTCACATGCACGAATTAGTAAGAGCTGGAATGCATCTTACAGCATTATCTAAAGGTAATGAAGAATTAGCAGATAAGATTGATAAAGCAAACGAATTAATTAAACTTAAAAGAATTAATGAATTTAAAAAATCTGTTGCGAATGGCACTCATGAAGAGTTTTTAGCTAACATTTCATGGAAAGATAAAATTTCATTAGAAGTAGATATGGAATTATCTAGATTTGGACTTTCAAATGAAAAAGACTTAACAGAAGAAGAACAAAAATACTATGATATAATTGAAAATTCTATCAAGAAAGATTTAGAAAAAGAAGCATTAAGTAAAGGGTTTGATAGTATTGATGCATGGAGAAATCATAATGCAATGTGCACTGAAGGTGTTATGTTACTGCTACATTAAACGTAATACAGATTATTGTATACAAAAAAGAGGATTAAATTAGTTATAATTTTTCCTCTTTTTTGATATTATTTGTTTAAAATAAAAACTTACGAATAATTAAATTCGTAAGTTGATTTCAAATGGAGCCTTAACTTTTCTTATATTCGAAAAATTATACTCCCAAGTTGGATTAAATCAACTAAATAGATTATAGCAGATTTTAGAATTATTTCAAGCAGTTAGATAAACTTTTTAATTATTAATTCCAATCCGAAATTATTTTTATTACTTTCTTCATATTACTATCTAAATCTAAAGTGCTTTTACAATTATCGATATTCATATTTTCAGTAAATATTTTTGCAAACTTAACCTTATCTGATTCAAATTTATTACCCAAATTTTCTTCTAAAGAATTTAATATATCTTTTATATCATCATACTTGCTAAAAGATATATCCACATTAAAATTCAAACTTTTACTTATTATATCTATAGATACATAATTTTCTATTTCTCTACCATTTGTAATCCAACACATTATATTATTATACTGACATTCGGATTTAATTCTTGACTTTGTATTATTTATACGTGTATGCTCAGATTTTTTATCACTATCTATTAAAATTATTGAATTTCTATTAACTTTTAATAAATTTATAAGTTCTTCCACTTCAACATCAGAAAGTGTGAGATGCGATAATAATCTTCCACCATAGAAAACACATTGGTAATCCTTGCCTTCTTTTAGTGTTCCATTAGACCATAAATTAATCCATTTATTAATATATATTCTATCAGAAGGACCTTCAACCCATATCACTCCATTTGCTTGTAATATATCGCTAGCTTTAAACCCCACATCATTTAATATTGAATTTCTATCTAAAAAATATTCAACTTTTATTAAATTTATTTGATTATCAGTTTTAAATAAATGATATAAATTGACATTATTACTATTTGAGTAGGAATCTATAAATATATTAGAGTGTGTTGTTATAAAGAATATGGCACCATTATTAGCTAAACTTTCTATATATTTTATAACATTCCTTTGAAGACTTGGATGTAAATTATTTTCAAGTTCTTCCAATATGAAAATATAGTCTTTTAAATTTTTCTTTTCATATGTAGGAATCAGTATAGTAAAAATTAATAACAAAATAATAGTTTTTAGACCACTTCCAGATTGCGATAAAGCAATTCTTCCTTTGTTTTCTTCGTCCAAGAATATTTCCCACACTAAATTATCTTTATCTTCAATAGTTTGAACAACTATATTTGAAAATTTATATTCATCATCCATAATTTCATTCAATTTATTTAATAATTCAACCTGCACTTTTGAACTATCTAAACTATTTTTGTTTATAAATTTATTTATTATATTACAAGCACCACTGCCATGACCATCAACCTGAATTTTATTAGAATCTTTTTCTGGTAATATATTTCTTTCTGCATATATTCTTTTTGTTATCTTTTGACTGATTTTTATTCCTCGAATTAGTTGAGTTGAAATTGAAGAATCAAAATTTTTAAAATCATCATTAGAAGTGTAAATTTTATTATCTTCCTTTGCTAAAGTACCACTGAATGTTGTTTTGGATGTTACTCTATAATCATATATAAGATGTTTATCTACAAAGTGATTTTTTGCATAATCATAATCATCAATTCTTGGGACAGAATAAGAATTCCAAGAAGAATAAGAACCTTTAGAAAATGTACTTAAATCATTTTCTGAAATAGTTTTATCGATTATTAATTTCAAATTGTTGTTCTGCTTACATGCATTAAAAAATAATTCTTTATTATAATTAAATTCAATCATATCAATCAGACTTGATTTTCCTATATTATTTTTTCCTATTATTACGTTAATAGGTTTTATTTCATCAAATCCAATTGGTTCCTTAAAACATTTATAATTTGATATTTTTATTCCATATTTTTCCATATACTTACTCCTAACTTTCTACGTAATATTATACCATGCATAAAAACTAATTTATAAAATAAAATAACAAATTATATCAAAATCCTTCTCAAGATTAAATAAAAATGGTATAATTATTTTATACGAGGAGGTAGGAACATATGAAAAGCCCAAAATATACTTATATTAGTTTATTTAGTAGTGCAGGAATTGGATGTTATGGTTTTAAAATGGAAGACTTTGAATGTGTTGCTACTAATGAACTTATAGAAAGAAGATTGAATGTTCAAAAAGTTAATCACAAATGTAAATATGATTCAGGCTATATTTGTGGAGATATAACTTTAGATGAAACTAAAAATAGATTATTTGATGAAATAAAACTTTGGAATAAAAAAGAAAATATTGACAATATTGATGTAGTTATTGCAACTCCACCTTGTCAAGGTATGTCTGTTGCTAATTTGAAAAAGAATAATGAAATCAATAGAAATTCATTAGTAATTGAATCAATAAAAATTATTAAAGAAATTAAACCTAAAATATTTGTTTTTGAAAATGTATCTGCGTTTTTAAAAACTGCTTGTATTGATATAGATAATAAAATTAAGTCTATTGAAGAAGCTATAAATAATAATTTAGATAATCAGTATGTGATAATGAGTCGTGTAATTAATTTTAAAGATTATGGCTCTAATTCAAGTAGAACTAGAACACTTGTAATTGGTGTTAGAATTGATTTTGAAGATTATATTTCCCCAATAGATTTATTTCCGAAAAGAAGAAAGGAAAAAACATTAAAACAAGTTATTGGCAAATTAAAGCCATTAACTGAATTTGGAGAAATAAGCAATGATGATATTTATCACTTTTTTAGAGTGTATCCTGAACATATGCGTTCTTGGATTCACGATTTAAAAGAAGGTGAATCTGCATTTGATCAAGAAGATGATAATAAAAAACCACATACAATTGTAAATGGAAAAATTAAATTAAATGCTAATAAAACCGGTGATAAATATAAGAGACAATTTTGGAATAAAGTTGCTCCTTGTATTCATACAAGAAACGACCTACTTGCTAGTCAAAATACTATTCATCCATCAGATGATAGAGTATTTAGCATAAGAGAATTAATGAATATAATGACTATTCCTAAATCTTTCAAGTGGGTTGGATTAGATGAAAAGGAATTAAATAAATTGTCTATTGATGAAAAAAGAAAGTTTTTAAAAAAAGAAGAAGTTAATATTAGACAATCAATTGGTGAAGCAGTTCCAACTGAAATATTTCACCAAATAGCAATCAATATTAAAGATAATTTAAATAGAAAAAATTACTCTTTAAGAGAGATAAATAAGTTAATAAAGGATAATAACTTACTGGATAATGGTAATCTTAATAACTTTATAAAGACAAATAAAGATTTATTATCTTTTACAACTCTATCTAAAATTGCAGAATTATCAAATGCTGAAAGAAATAATGAAGAAGCATTTTATACAAATAAAAAATTATTAAATTATATTTATAAAGAATTACCTACTATTAATAAAAAACAAATAAGAGTATTAGAACCATCGGTTGGAGTTGGAAACTTTATTCCTTATATAATTGCTAAATATAGTTATGCAGAAGAATTAATTATTGATGTTGTTGATATAAATAATTATTCAATAGGTGTATTAAAGGAATTATTAAAAATAATAGATATTCCTGAAAATGTTAGTATCAACTATATATGTGCTGATTATCTTTTACATAATTTTAGAGAAAGATACGATGTTATAACTGGAAATCCTCCATTCATGAAAATGAATACTAATAATAAACTATTAGGAAAGTATAGAGAGAATTGTATTAATAATGAATCTAATAATACATCTTCATATTTTTTAGAAAAATCACTATCAATTGCAGACAATGTTGTTATGGTAATGCCTAAATTTTTATTAAATACTAGTGAATATTCAAAGACAAGAGATTACATTTCAAAATTAAATATTAAATCTATAATTGACTTTGGAGAAAAAGGATTTGAGGGAGTTCTAATTGAAACAGTATGCATAAATGTTAATACTTGTAATAAACCTAGTAAAACAAAAATATTATCGATAACACTTAAAGAAGAAATAAATCAAAAACAAAATTATATAATTGATAAAAAATTACCATATTGGATTATATATCGTAATGAACAATTTGATAAACTATTAGATAAAATGGAATTTAATATATTTGATGTATTTAGAGATAGGCAAATAACAAATAATAATAGTTCAAAAGCAAAAAAAGATATATGGGTTATAAAATCAAGAAATATAAATGATGATGCTACTGAAATAAATCATATTGATGGTTATGATCAATATGTTGATATGGAAGATGTAAAAAAATATAACGTTTATGAATTTTTAAATAAAAAAAATATTTATATTACTCCTAATATGTCATATAAACCAAGAGTTTGTGTAAAACCATTAGGGACAATAGTAAATGGTTCTGTTGCAATATTAATACCTAAAAATAATATTAAATTAACAAAAAAGGATATGCTATTCTATGCAACTGATGAATATAGAAGTTTTTATAAGATTGCAAGAAATTATCAGACTAGGTCGTTAAACATTGATAAAACGTCTGTATTCTTTTTTGGGAAACTAAAGGAGGAATAATATGAATTGGTTAACAAAAGAACAAATATTGAAATTTATGGATCACTACAATTACGACATTAGAAAAAGTCATAATGCAAGATGGATAGATCAAAAATGTACTCCAGATGTTTTATGTATAATTGCCGATTGTATCTTGGAGTTTGTTAATTTAAATCCAGAGCAAGAGTATTTTAGTTCTTTGGACATTTGGCATAGTGAATATACAAGACAAAATGTTGAATCAATTTTTAAGAAGCCTAACCCTGATGAACAAAAAGCTAGAAATGAATATGATAAATTTTTTCAACAACCTATGGAAATGTTTGCAAATGCTGGTATCTTATGGAAAAAGAAAGATGGAAATAGAAATTATTATAAATTATGGAATAAAATATTGCTAGAATATATTTCTATTAGAGAAATGAATGCATTAAAATTCATAGAACTATATAATACCAAAGTCTTGAAAGATAGTGGCATTTACAATTATTTTGAAGACTTCTTCAATAATCCTAACAATAATACTTATGAAAAAATGAAACATGAATTTGGTAGATTTACAGTGTTTAATACACCAATAAATGGAATAACAGAATGTAATAGAATTTTTACTAAAGTTTTAAATCCACTAGCATTTATGAAGAATACTTTTGGAACTGAAAAAGGAAGAATGTCAAAAAATAAAATAACTAAAGATATGTTAATGTATAACAGGAACAACTTTAGAGATATTTATGTTAATAAGCCAAAAGAAATGACACGTGCAGAGTACTATGAATCTTTAATTGATAAGCCTAACACTAATTTAATTAAATACCAATCTGCAAAAGCAAAAAAATTATTAAGAGCATTTAATGATGCATTTAATAATGGATTGTCAGAAGTAAAAGATGAATTAGCAATTGGACACGCAATTAATATGCATCATATATTTCCAGAAAATGAATTCCAAGAAATTAGTGGTTATGTTGAAAATTTAATTGCACTAACTCCTAGTCAGCATTTTCAAAAAGCCCATCCTGATGGTAATACAAGAATTATTGATAAAGGTTTTCAACAAATATGTTTGTTAACAAAAGCAGATAACATAGAAGAAAATATAAAATTTGGTAAAGAAGTTATTTATTCATTTGATAACTTTGTTTATGTTTTATCTGTTGGTTTTGATGATAATAAATATGAAGAGGTTGAAAATATGAATTTTTCCGAATTAGTAAGATTAATTAATATGGAATATATAGTTTCAACTCAAGAATAAAAATTAAGATAGCATTAAATTGCCATCTTAATTTTTATTTAAAATATTTTGTAAAGTTCTTATTTCGGTAAGTGCTTTTTCTAATAGTTCTTCACCATTGTGGATTCTATTCATAATCATAAAGTTTCTTACTCTTATTAAATCATAATTAAGAGCTTTTATTTGTTCTAAAATGGGTGTAATCTCATCTTTATGAATAACACTATCCATATCTTCATTTATGATTTTTCTTATATATACTGATTGAGATAATCCTAACTTTTTAACTTTCTCTTTAAATCTAACTTTTTCTTCTTCGTTTATGAATACATTAATTTTTATATTTCTTTTTCTCATTTTTTCGTCCTTTCTATGATTTTTAGGGTTTGGGACTTGTCCCATAGGTTAGGCAAATGTTAGGAGTACATTTGCAGTGCTGGCTAAGACAATTTTATTCAATTTGTCCTAATTTAACATTATATTTAAAGTTTTTTAAGATGTTGGTTAAATCTTTATTAGGTTTTAAATTTTCAATTACTTTAAATTCAAGCATGAAAAAAGTCCTCCTTTCTAGAAAGAGAACTTTTAAAGTTTTATATAAAATAAAAACTCACGAACAATTAAATTCGTAAGTTGATTTCAAATGGAGCAGGTGAGGAGAATCGAACTCCCGTAGTCAGCTTGGAAGGCTGAGGTTCTACCATTAAACTACACCTGCATCAAAAATAAGTACTATTTAAGTATACTTATTTTTTTGTTAGTTGTCAATACCTTTTTTAAATTTTTATTTGTTATCAGGTTTATATTTTCTCTGTTTTTCATTTTTCTTTGAAAAAGGATTTATTTTTGAAAATTTTTCTTTTTCTTTAACCAGCATAGAAAGTTCATCAAGTTTACATTTAATTACTATTCTGATTCTTTCATCTGAAATACTTGAAAAATTAAAATTCTTTGCCTCTTGATATCTCAAATATTTTTTAGGATTTTCATTTATATAAGCAAGTTCCTTTTCTAAACTTTCTTTTCTTTGTTTTAAACTAGAAATCTCTGACTTTGATAAAATTGAAGACACTGTTATTTGTTTTTGAATATTTCTTATTTCTTGACAAATTTTACCTTTTTGCGTTTTTAATATCTCAAAATCGCTATTCTCCCTTTTTACAACTGGTACATCTATGGAACCATTCATTTGATCCTCTGGTATATTATTAAATATTAGATAAAAGATTTCTTCTTGTAATTTTTGAATTCTATTATCTAACTCTTTTATATTTTCTTCCAAATATTGATTAAATATACTCTCATCTTTTAAATTTAATTGATTTCCTTTCATATAATTCACTCCAATCTATATTTATTACAATATATTCATTTAATTAAACAATATCATTTTTTATTAAAGAAAGTGCTACTTTTCCTTTATCTAAAAATACTTCATCAACATAACAAGTTACAATATCACCGACACTTAATACTTCTGATGGATGTTTTATATATCTATCTGTAATCTTTGAAATATGAACAAGTCCATCATTTTTAATTCCAATATCAATAAATGCACCAAAGTCTACTACATTTCTAACTGTACCTTCAAGTTCCATTCCTTTTTTTAAATCTTCTATATGAAGAACATCACTTTTTAAAATAGGTTTATCAAAATCATCTCTTGGATCTCTATTAGGTTTCTTAAGTGAATTTATAATATCCTCAAGTGTATAAATATCTATATCAAGTTTTTTAGAATAATCATCTATATCAATATTATCTAATTTTTGTACAAGTTCTTCTGTTCCAAGACTATCATAATTCATACCAATACTTTCAAGAAGTTTAGTTGTTTTATCATAACTTTCTGGGTGAATACTTGTTTTATCAAGTGGATTAGATCCATCTAGTACTCTCATAAATCCTATTGACTGTTCATATGCTTTAGCACTTAATATCTTATTATCTATAAGTTCATTTCTAGAATTGAATCTGCCATGTTTATTTCTAAAATCTATAATTTTTTCAATAGATTTTTTAGTTAAACCTGATATATATTTAAGTATTGATGCACTTGCTGTATTTATATTAACACCAACATTATTAACTGATTTACTAACAACAAAATCAAGTGCTTCATTTAGATTTTTTTCTTTTACATCATGTTGATATTGTCCAACACCTATTGATTTGGAATCAATTTTAACAAGTTCACTAAGTGGATCTTGAAGTCTTCTTGCAATCGATATTGCACTTCTTTCTTCAACGTGTAAATTAGGAAATTCTTCTATTGCAAGTTTACTTGCTGAATATACGCTCGCTCCAGCCTCATTAACTATAATATAACTTACGCTTCTTTTTGCATCTTTTATAACATTTGCGATAAATGTTTCACTTTCTCTTGATGCAGTACCATTACCGATTGCTATTACATCAATATTATATTTATCTATTAAATCAAGTACAATTTTTTTACTGCCTTCAAAATCGTTCTTAGGTTCATGAGGATATATTACCTTTATGTCCAGCATTTGACCAGTATAATCTATAACAGCAAGTTTACAACCTGTTCTATATGCTGGATCTAAACCTAATATCATTTTATCTTTCATTGGAGGAGTAAGTAAATAATTTTCTAAGTTTTTAGCAAATACTTCTATTGCTCCTTCTTCACTTTTTTCAGTAAGTTCACTTCTAATTTCTCTTTCAACACTTGGTCCAATTAATCTTTTATATGAATCAACTATTGCATCTTTTACATATACTGCACATTCTGAATTTTCGTCTTTTATAAGTTTTTTCTCTAAATAATTATAAATATATTCTTTATTATATTCTAGTGAAACACTTAATACCCCCTCTTTTTCTCCTCTATTTACAGCAAGCACTCTATGTGGTTTTATATACTTAACGTCTTCAGAATAATCATAATACATTTCATAAACTTTTTTCTCATCAACAGCATTTTTCTTTTTCTTAGTAACTATTTTAGAATTATTATATATATCATTTCTTATCCATTTTCTATAATATGCATTATCACTTATATACTCTGCGATTATGTATTTAGCACCCTCAATAGCGTCTTCCTTAGTTTTAACATTATCATTTAAGAATTTATCCACAGCATAAAGTTCTTTTGGAAAACTTAATATAATTTTTGCTAAACCTTCAAGACCATTTTTAATTGCTTCTGTTGCTTTTGTTTTTTTCTTTTCTTTATATGGTCTATATAAATCTTCTACTTCTACCAATTTTGAAGCATTCATTACCTCTGTTTTTATTTTATCTGTTAATAAACCTTTTTCATCTATTAATCTTATAACATCTTCTTTTCTTTTTAATAAGTTAACTTGGTATTCATAAACTTCACTAATTGATCTTATTTGTTCTTCATCAAGATTACCAGTTACTTCTTTTCTATATCTTGCGATAAATGGTATTGTATTACCATCTTCTAACATTTTTAATGTGCTTTTTACTTGTTCTACTCTAATATTTAGTTCAAGCGCAATTTGTTTAATTATATCTTCATTCATTTTTTACATCCTCTTTATTTACAATATTTTTTATTCAACATATAAATTATACCATATAAATATTATTTTTTTACACCTAATGTCACAGATGAATTACCTAGTTTACTATTAATATTATCTACTAATTTCTGTAATTGTTCTTCTTTATAACTATCATTATTTTTATCAAACATAGATAATTGAACACTATTTGTACTTGTAAAATCAGTTGCTCTAAGTCCTATTAATCTTACTGGTTCTTTATCCCAAAATTCATTAAATAATTCTTTTGCTTTCTCATATATATCGTTTGTTAAACAAAATGAATTTGTATACTTTTTTTGATGATTTACTGTTTTAAATTCATAATTTCTAATAGTTACCATTAATGTAGAAGCATATACTTCTTTTTTTCTAAGTGATGATGAAATATCTTTTGCAAAATTATAAAGATATGAATAAAGTTCTTCAATATTATCTGAATCATCTGTTAGTGTTCTAGAATATCCTATTCCTTTTCTTTCTTCATAAAGATTTTCAACCTTACTATCATCTATACCATTTGCATATTCATAAAGCATCTTACCAATTCCTTTTAAATTACGAACAATCATATTATAATCTGCACATGCAAGGTCTTTAATAGTATTTATATTTAGTTCTCTTAATTTTTTACAAGAAGACTTACCAGCCATAAATAACTCTGATATATCTAAATTCCATACTTTATCTTTAAATTCATATTCATATAATGTATGAACTTTATTAGGCTTTTCAAAATCTGATGCCATTTTAGCGCATAATTTATTATTGCCTATACCAACATTAACAGTAAATCCAAATCTTTTATATATTTCATTTTTTAGTTTATAAGCAAATTTTACTTCATCACCATAAATTCTTTTCATAGATGTATATTCTATAAAACATTCATCTATTGAATATTGTTGAAATTCTGGGAATAATTTCTTTAAAAAATCCATCATTGCTTTTGATTTTTGATAATAATAATTATAATCTGGTTTTACTACTATTAAATCTTTATATTTTCTTCTTGCTTCATATAAGTTAATTGGCGCTTTTATCCCTAATTTTTTTGCTGGAATACTAGCGGCCACTATTATTCCATGTCTTTTTTTAGGATCTCCAGCAACAACAGCAACTTCATTTCTAATATCTTTTTTATATCCTTCTTCTAAAAGTTTAACTGCAGACCAAGATAAAAAAGCACTATTAACATCTATATGTAAAACTATTCTTTCCATAATCTTTTCCTCATATTTATTATATCAAACATTTGTTTTATGCTCAATAGGCAAATGCTCATTCAAATATAAACATTTGTCATAATATAAAAAATGAAAGGATGATAAATATGAATGAAAATAAAGAATTATATAGCATAGTTTCTCCAAGTGAAGCACTTAATAGAGGTAATCTTTTCGATTATTATTTCTGGCCTTATAAATATGTTGCGGATATAAAACCAATGAATGAAAGAGATGAGTTAATGCAAAAGATTCAAATGTATGCTTTCGCAGCTCATGAACTTAATTTATATTTAGATATATATCCAAATGATGCACAGGCTATTGGACTTTATAATCAATATTCAGAAATAAGTAATAAATACTTAAAAGAATATGAAAAAAAATTCGGAAATATTATTTTAAATTCAAATGAAGGTTCTCCTTGGCCTTGGATAAATAGCCCATGGCCATGGGAAAGACAGTAGGAGGTTCTTATGTGGAAATATGAAAAAAAATTACAGTTTCCTGTAAATATAAAAAAGAAAAATGTTGAAATGGCAAAATATATTATAACTCAAAGTGGTGGTTATGCTGGGGAACTTGGTGCCACTCTTAGATATTTAAATCAAAGATATACAATGCCAGATGATAAAGGCAAAGCTATTCTTTCTGATATAGCAACTGAAGAAATGGCACACCTTGAAATAATAAGTGCGATGGTATATCAACTTTTAGATGGTGCAACTCCTGAAGAATTAAAAAAAGCAGGTCTTGGAAGTCAGTATACTGAACATAAAAATGCTGTTTTCCCACAAGATGCTAACGGGATACCCTTTACTGCCGCATATTTTGCTGTAACTGGTGATCCTTTAACAGATCTTGCTGAAGATATGGCTGCTGAACAAAAAGCAAGAACTGTATATGAAAACCTAATGGATTTAACTGATGATGAAGATATTTTAGCGCCTCTTTCATTCTTAAGAGAAAGAGAAGTTATTCACTATGAAAGATTTAAAGCACTATATGAAGAATATGCTAAAAAAATGCTTGGGGACAAAAGTTATTTAATATAAAAAAAATTCTATATTGATGTTTGATATTTTAAATTAACATCATATAGAATTTTTTTATTTTTCTTTTTTTATTGCCATATTAAAATGTTCTCTTACTTTTTGTTCAAGTTCATCTCTTAATTTATCATTTTCTTTTAATAATGCTTTAACAGTTTCTTTACCTTGACCTAACTTTTCACCATTATATGAGTACCAAGCACCACTTTTATCAATAATACCTGCTTCAACACCTAAATCAATTATTTCAGAAACTCTACTTACACCTTCACCATACATAATTTCAACAACAGCTGTTTTAAATGGTGGTGCAACCTTATTCTTTACAATTTTAACTGTAGTTTTATTACCAATAACACTATCACCTTGTTTTATTTGTTCACTACGTCTTACGTCCATTCTAATTGTTGAATAGAATTTTAATGCTCTTCCTCCTGGTGTAGTTTCAGGATTACCAAACATAACACCAACTTTTTCTCTTAATTGGTTAATAAAAATTGCAATTGTATTTGTTTTATTAATAGTTCCAGATAATTTTCTAAGTGCTTGACTCATTAATCTTGCTTGAAGACCAACATGTGAATCACCCATTTCACCTTCTATTTCAGCTTGTGGTACAAGTGCTGCAACTGAATCTATTACAACTATATTTATTGCTTCACTTCTAACTAATGCTTCACAAATTTCAAGTGCTTGTTCACCTGTATCTGGTTGAGAAAGTAATAATTCATTTATATTTACTCCTAAGTTTTTAGCATATACTGGATCTAGTGCATGTTCAGCATCTATAAAAGCTGCTCTTCCTCCTGCTTTTTGAATTTCTGCTATTGCATGAAGTGCAAATGTAGTTTTACCAGATGATTCTGGTCCATATATTTCAATAATTCTTCCCTTAGGATATCCTCCAACACCTAAAGCTAAATCAAGTGTTAATGATCCACTTGGTGATACTGCTATTTCATTATGAGTATCATCACCAAGTTTCATTATTGCCCCTTTACCAAATTGTTTTTCTATATCTAAAAGAACTTGTGATAATATCTTGTCCTTATCTGTTTCATTTGTTTTTGCCATCTATTTTTCCTCCTTGTAGCTTAATACATTTCTATTATAACTCAACTTAAAAACAAAATCAAGTGTTTTTTCAAACATTTGTTCTATTTATTATTTTTCTTTTTAATTATTCATAATAATAGTATTTATTTACTGTATATTCAAGGTTATATTTACCTCCTTTCACTTACCAAAATAACCCTTTCATATGTTATATTCTCTCTTTACAGTTAGAATTCCCCTATAAATTAAAAGAAAATTGATATTTCTACCAATTTTCTTAATAAATTTCTTTATCTAAACTATTTTTAAAACTATCAAATGCTTCTTTAGCAGTTTCTTCATCTAATTTATGTAAATTAATTAAATCTTTATTATTGCCTTTTATATATTCATAAATTATATCATCTCTAAAACCTATTTCATTTGCTTCTTCTTTAGTATTTGCATAATAAACTTCTTTTATATTAGCCCATATAATAGCTGATAAACACATTGGACAAGGTTCAGCACTTGTATAAAGAATACATCCTGATAGATCATGTGTATTAAGCACTTTTGATGCTTCTCTAATTGCATTAACTTCTGCATGCGCAGTTGCATCTTTACTTTTTAAAACTGTATTATGCGCTCTTGATATTATCTTACCATCTTTAACTATTACTGCTCCAAAAGGTCCACCATTTACAAAATTTTCTTTCATATTAATATTTGCTTCTTCTACAGCAACTTTCATATATTCATTATTATTCATATTTACCCTCTTCTCTACTTTTTATACTGATAATAAAACTCAGATATTTCAATATTCACATCATTAATATTTGGATTAAATGATGCGACATAATATTTATATACACCTGTACTTTCTGGTACAGAATTGTATTCTTTATTATCAGAATTATATATTAGATAGTAACTTGAATCACTATAGTCAAAATCATCAATAAATATATATAAATCTGATTTTAATAAATATCCTTTTTTCCAATTTTTACTATCCTTCATGGATTCTTCAATATTACTTTTATCCTCATTATTTAATTTTATTTCAAAATCTCTTTCTTTTTCTTTTCCCATTTTCGGATTATATACAAGTTCTTCACTAATTTGTGCATTATCTGGTAAAGTAATTGAAATAAATTCATTATAATCTAATTTTTTCCCTATATCATTAAGTTTATATGGTCCTATGTGTTCACCAAAGTCTATAATTGCAAAACATAAAAATATAAATATAACGCAAAAAATACCAATTGTAATATCCTTTTTTGAATTTAAATTTTTATCTGCTTTAAAACTAACACCAACTATGAATGTAATCACAGGAATAATTTCTAATAAATAGAATAAAATATCTAGTTTAATTCCAGATTGAATTAAGTATAACATTATAAAAATTAAAAATACATTAATCCAAAACAAAATATCTACTAATTTCTTTTTATGATGATTGTTAAAATTAATTTCACCTTTTCTTTTATATACATCTTTTTTAATATTTATAATATATTCATAAAGTTCATTTGATATTAATTCTTTTTTTATACCTAAAATTTTATCTGAATCATTAATATAGATATATTTATCACTTTCAACAATTTTGGTTATCTTATCATTATTAATCTTCATAATATTATTTTCTGATTCAAAAATAAAATAACCATCATAAAAATAAAAATTATAATTTTTATCATTAATTTTTTCAAGATCATCCAAACTTCTTTTTCTAGCAAATCTATTAAAAGATAATAATCTAGCAAGAAACACTACTATTAAAAATATAATAATACCAAAAGAATAACTTCCTACCGTATTCTTTGATAAAATTGCTGGAATAATGCTTATTCCAATTATAAAAATTAATGTGTAAATCATATCTCTAAAAAGATAAGGAATTAGGTATGTTTTATATGCATCAACAAAATATTCATATGTATATTTTCCTTCATATTTAAATATACTTTTTTTCTTATCAAATTTTTCCATACATCATAACACCTCTACTATTTTAATTATAACATGTATTACACTAATTTTTATATAATAATTTTTTTAGTTCAATTAATTTTATTATTTCATCTTCATAACCTTTATTTTGTTCTTCATTTAACAAAGTAAATTTATTATCTTTAACATTTTCAATCATACCAATTAACTTTTTATCATCTTTTCTTATAATTAAGTAATCACAAGAATCATCTACTCCATTAAACTCTCTTTTCTTTTCTATTAAATAATTTTTTATTTCATTTTGAAACATAGTAGATGGTTTAACTAATCTTATTTCACTCATTCTTTCTTTATCTTTTACAATATAATTTAAATATCTTTCTTCTTCACTAAATACACATCCACAATATTTTTGCATATAAAGTCCAAGTCTTTTTGCTTCTTCTCTTCCTTCTTTAAAATATGGTCTAAAATCATAATAATAAAATTTAATACCATATTTTTTTTCTAAAGATTTTCCTACTTCTTTAATTAAATCATGTTTTTGATATGGACTTATAAGAAGACTTGTACAAAATGCATCATAACCATTTTCTTTTGCATATCTAGCTACTTCATCAAGTCTTGAATAGTAACAATATCTACATCTATTATCAAGTATATTAATAGTATTTTTAGTAAACTCTCTAAGACCATACTCATCTTTATATATTACATTCAAGTTAATCATTTCACTATATTTCTTTAAAGTATCTCGCCTAGCCTTATATTCCATATAAGGATGAATATTTGTGTTATACCAAAAACCTGTAACATCAATATCTTCTTCCCTTAATTTTTTTATACACATAATACTACATGGTGCGCAGCAAATATGTAATAATAATTTCATATAAATCACTTCATTTCTAGAAAATATTATACATTAAAAACAGCAAAATAAAAAGCCCTAAATAAGGCCTTATCTCACATCACCATATCCATAAAAATAAAAACATTTATTATCTTTTTCTTTAAAAATTGCTGTTATATATCCTCCGTCTTTAGAAGCCCAAAAATATGTTTTACTTATTTTTGATTTTTCTATCAAAGTACCATCTACTCCACCGACTTCTTCTTTAAACTTGTCATATGTAATACCTGAATTAACTTTCTTTTTTAAACTATTTAAATTAGATAAATCTACTTTTCTATTTGATAGTTCCTTTTTATTATAAGAAGCAGTTATAGTTGCTGTATCACTTGAATAATATTTTAAAGTAATTGTTTCCCCATTATCTAAATCATACCTATAAAACTTATTTTCTTTATCATATAAAACACCTTTTACACCTATAATTTTATTTACTTCTTCTACCGTATTATCTACTTTTATTTTTTTTATACATTCTAAAGCTGAACAATTTGCTTTTTTATCAGAATCATTTGAACATCCTGTTAATAATAAAAAAGAAAGAATACATAATAAAATTGTTAATAATAATTTACTTTTTTTCATCGTTTTCACCTGTAAATTAATTATACACTATCTACAAAAAAATATGAACTTAATTGTCCATATTTTCTTACATTATATTTTCACCAGTCATAATATCTTTTATATTTCTAAGTAATAATTCAAGAATATTTGCTCTTTCTACATCTTCATCAACAGTAACATTTATTTTATATATTTCCTTGTTATTTTCATGAACTGATAAATATCCAATTACATCACCTTTTTTAATAGGAATATCCTTTTTAGTTATTTCTAGATTATAACTTAATTCTCTATCTTTATTACCTTTTTTATTAAGAACATTTATATCTTGTGTTGGAACTACATTTACTCTTCCTGTCTTACTCTTATCATTTTTAAATGTGCCAACCTTTGTTTTTGTTGTTAAATACCCCTTTACTGTATAAAGATTAAATCCATAATCTAACATTTTACTCATTTCTTCATTTCTTTTAGCACTTGTTTCTTCTCCCATAATTACACCAATTAGTCTCATATTATTTCTTTTAGCAGTCGCGGTTAAACAATAACCTGCTTCTTTTGTATATCCTGTTTTTAATCCATCCATTCCATCATATGTTTTTATTAATTTATTTGTATTAACAAGCCAGAATTTATTTTTAGTATTTTGTCTTAAATATGTTTCATATATTCCAGAATATTCAAGTATTTTTTTATGTCTTACAAGTTCTCTTGCCATAGAAGCCATATCATATGCTGAACTATAGTGATTTGCAGTATCTAATCCCGTTGCATTTTTAAAATTAGTATTTTTAAGTCCCATGCTTTTTACTTTTTCATTCATTTTAAATACAAATGCTTCTTCTGTTCCTGATATTCTTTCTGCTAGAGTAACAACAGCATCATTCGCAGATCCTACACATATTGCTTTAAGTAAATCATTAACAGTCATCTCTTCTCCAGCTTCTAAATATATTTGAGATCCGCCCATAGATGCCGCTGTCGCACTTACCTTTACTTTTTCATCAAGTGATAAATTACCTTTTTCAAGTTCTTCCATAATAAGTATTAAACTCATTATTTTAGTCATTGAAGCAGGCGCATATCTTTCATTTGCATTACTCTCATGAATAATTTCACCTGTTGATGCTTCTATTAATATAGAACTTTTAGCGCTCTCTGTAAGCCCTAAGTCTTCTGCTTTTACATTTGTAATAAACATAAAAGATAAAAATAATACTATTAAAACTTTTTTCATATTACACCTCTAATAAAAACTATGAATAAATATAATAATTTATGAAATTATTTGAAAAATTTGTAGAACAAATTACATCTATTTGATATAATTAAGATAATAAGGAAGGTGATATTTTGGCTAAGAAAAAACCAAATTATAAATTTAGAAGAAATCTTGCAAAAGCATTTTTAGTGCTTATTATTATAATCCCAATCGTGCTTATTAATAGAGTAAAGCTTGCACATTTACCACTATATTTATCAAATACAAAATATACGGACATAATTGATGCTATGTTTGAGGTTCAATATACAGGTTCTGAAGCAAAGAATACTTTAAACTACCTAAAAGAAAAGAAAAAAATAAATGATAATACTGATGATTATATATTTAAACTATATGATAAAGGATATAATAAAAACACTATTGATTATTTAATTAGAAATCTAAATAAATCACAAATTACTGACTTTCTTGATAAAAAATACAGTAAAGATTTTGAAGAATATATAAAACTTGATTTATTCAAATACTCAAAATATAATAGATATATAAAATATCAAGAAAAACATAAAGACTTAAGTTTAGAAGATGTTGTTATTAGAATAGAATTAAATATGGATAAAACTTATTACGAAGATAGTGAATTTATTAAAAATCCTGATGAAATAACTACTCTTGCGAATAAATATTATGAAATACCAGAAGATTACGAACCAAAAGATTTAGTTGATATGGAAGATGATTATGCAAATAATATGTATGGGACATTAACTCTTAGAAAAGAAGCATATGAAAAATTTAAAGAAATGTGTAATGCATCTAGAAAAGACGGCGTTAAATTTTATGCTGAATCTGCATATAGAGGATACAATTATCAAAATATAATATACAAAAATTATATTGATGAAAATGGGCAAGAAAAGGCAGATAAATATGCTGCAAGACCTGGTTTCTCAGAACATGAATTAGGTTTAGCACTTGATCTTGCTAATATTTGGACAATAACTACTAAAGGTGAAGAATATAAATGGCTTACTAAAAATGCATATAAGTATGGATATATAATAAGATATAAAAAGGAATGGGAAGATATAACTGGATATTCTGCTGAAAGCTGGCATATTAGATATGTTGGAGTAAAAGCAGCAAGTGTTATACAAAAAGAAAATATTACATATGAAGAATATTATGCAAAATATATATTAACGAAAAAAAGTTCAAAATAATGAACTTTTTTATTTATCTTTTTTTAATTCTGATTCATATAATTTTTTATATTCTTTTGATTTCTTTAATAATTCTTCATGTGTTCCTTCTGCAGTTATTTTTCCATTATCTAATACCATAATCTTATCACTATTTAATATAGTTGAAAATCTATGAGCAATAATTAAAATAGTATATTCACCCTTCATATTATTTATTGCTTCTTGTATTTTCTTTTGTGTCTCATTATCAAGTGCACTTGTAGCTTCATCAAATAAAATAATTTCTGTTTTTTGAACTAATGCTCTAGCAATCGCAAGTCTTTGTTTTTGTCCACCTGATAAATTAACTCCACCTTCTCCAACAACTGTATCATATTTATCAGGAAGAGTATTGATAAAATCATCTAAACATGCAACTTTTAATGCTTCTATCATTTCTTCCTCTGTAATATCTTCTTTTACTAGTCTTAAATTATCTCTTATACTAAGATTAAAAATATATGGACTTTGATTAATTATTGTAATATTACCTCTTATTGAGTCTTTATCTAACTCATTAATATTAATTCCATCTATTGTTATTTCACCAGAATCTATATTATATAACTTACATAAAAGGTTAAATATTGTTGTTTTACCTGCACCACTTTTACCAACAAATGCTACAGTACTATTTGCTTTAACTTTAAAATTTATTTTATCTAGTATTTTCTTTTCATCATAAGCAAATGTAACATCTTTAAATTCAAAATCACCATTAACTTTGTCTATATGTTTATTTCCAAAGCTTTCTTTTTCAAATTTATCACCATTCATTATTTCTTTAATTCTATCTACTGATAAATTAAAATCTTTAACTCTTTCAAGTAATGATCCAATCCAATATATTACATCTGATACTCTACTTGAATAATTATGTATTATTAATGCACTAGCAATAGTAATATCTTTATTTTCTATTAAAAATATTAATAAAACTATAAGAAGAAAATCCTTTAGATCAAGAAGTGTTCCACGATATAAATTATAGTTTCTATCAACTTTATTCATTTTATATCTTTCAGTATTTAATTCGATAACTTTATTATGTAATTCATTTGTAAAACTATCTTCAGAATTAAGCATTTTAACATCTCTTATTCCTCTAACCATTTCACCAACAAAGCTTGAAACTTTTTCATTCATTTTTCTAAATTTCTTATCATTTTCATTTCTTAACTTTACTCTTTTTCTTTCTACTAAATATAATATTATAGTCATAACCATTATATAAACAAATACAACTTTATTTATTATAAAAATAGCAGCAAAAATACCTACATCAGTAATAATATTTGTTAAAAAATCTACAAGCATTGGAAATATTTCAGATAATTTTGATGTATCATTAGTAAGTCTTTGAATGAATAAACCTGAACCTGTACTATCAATACTTTTATTTTCTATTTTTAATATTTCTTTACCTAAACTAGTTTGAAGATTCACATATGTCTCTCTAAACAAAATATTACTATTATGTCTTTTAAAATAATTACAAACATTTCTAAACCATTCAATTAGTAAAATAACAAAAGCAATTAATAATAATTGATGAAATTCATTATCTGTTAAATATACAATTATTTTAGCAGACAATATTGGTACAACAACACTTATTACAATTATTAAAATATTAACAATTATAAACCATATCAAATTTTTCTTTTGATCTTTTGCATAATTCCATGCAAATTTTAAATTTTTAAAAAACTCCATAAACACCTCGCAATATAATTATATCAATAATACAAATAAATACAACTCTTGAATTATCAAGATATTTCTGATATAATATAGTTGTACAGAAAAAAGGTCATGTTATTGACCTTTTTTTACTTTACAACATCAAATATAATTTTTGGATTATCCATCTTTTCATTACTTATTTTAAACGCACTATATAATTCATTGATGTCAATTTTTTCATCGCAAATAATAGTTAGTAATTTATCACCAATACTTACCTTTTCATTAATTTGCTTATTTAATTTTACACCTACACCATAATTAATTATATCGTCTTTCTTTTGTCTTCCAGCACCTAACTTATTAATAAATTCTGCTAAAACTATAGGATTTATATCTGTAATATATCCATCTTCCTTACTTATTAAATCAATACTTTCTTTTGAAAGTGAGATACTATCTATATCACCATCTTGACTTTTAACAAGTTCTTTAAATTTATTTAGTGCTTCTTTATTATTTAATTTTTCTGTAACCATATCTAAAGCATCTTCTACACTTATTTCTTTTCCAATTGATACCATATATGAAGCAAGAACAAGACATAATTTTGTAAATCTTTCTTCACCCTTACCATCAAGTGTGTCGATTGCTTCTTTTACCTCAATAGCATTTCCTATAGTATAACCAAGTGGATAATCCATATTAGTTATAAGTGTAACAACTTCTTTACCAAAATTATTTCCTATTTTTATCATAGTTTCAGATAATTTTTTAGCATCCTCTATTGTTTTCATAAAGGCACCTCTTCCTACCTTTACATCTAAAACTATTTTATCTGCACCTGATGCTAATTTCTTACTCATTATGCTAGATGCGATAAGTGGTATTGATTCTGTTGTACCAGTTACATCTCTTAAAGCATATATTTTTTTATCTGCTGGTACTAAATTACCAGATTGTGATACAAGTGATATGCCTATATCATTTACTTGATTAATAAATCTTTCTTCACTTATATTTGTGTTAAATCCTTTTATTGATTCTAACTTATCTATTGTTCCACCAGTAAATCCAAGTCCTTTTCCACTCATTTTAGCAATAGGAACGCCACATGATGCCGCAAGTGGTCCAACTACTAATGTAGTTTTATCTCCAACTCCACCAGTTGAATGCTTATCAACTTTAACACCATTTATTTTAGATAAATCAATTTTATCTCCACTATCTAACATTATTTTTGTTAAATTAAAGATTTCTTCTTCAGTCATTCCATTTAATACAATTGCCATTAAAAGTGAACTCATTTGATAATCTTTAACTTCACCGTTAATAAAGTTATCCACAGCATATTTTATTTCATCATATGTAAGTGTTTCTTTATTTTTCTTTTTTACTATAATATCTATTATATTCATTTTTTCACCTCTATTATAAGTTAATTATATCATATTTAATTTTATTTTACATTAAATTAAATTGGTGTTATAATACTTTCCTAGAAAAGAGGTAATATTGTGGAAAAAAATAAAAGAAAAATGATGATAGCATACCTATCTTTAGCATCTACTCTTTTGGCTGGTTGTAACTCAAATAATAATATAAATCAAAATACAACTGAATACATTAATAAAACAACAAGTGAAATAACAACAGAAATTATAACTACAGAAGCAAGTACTCAAATGACAGAAGAAATTACAACTACTGAAAACACCACTGAAGAAAAAACTACTGAAAACACCACTGAAGAAATGACTACAGAGGAAGTAACTACTGAATCTAAATCTGTTGATGATGAAATAATTGATAATATAAATGACGATAAAAATAAAATTGAATTATATGTAACAAAAGAAGATTATGAGAATGTAAAAAAATATGGAAGAGAGTTCTTTATTAAAATGGTAGATTTTATTTTTTATGATAAAGATATTAATGGAATAAAATTCAGTGATTTAAAAGAAGAGACAAAAGAAGAAGTTTATAATACCTTCTGTGATATTGATGCACTTATTATGACTTTTTCTCCAGATTATAAAGAAAATATTGGTGAAAAATATGAAGTTGTTAAGGATTTCACAAGTAAAACATATTACAATGCACTTGATAAAATAAGAGAAGCTATTGGTGATGAAAAATATGATAAAGTAAAAGAAATCAAAGATAATACTAAAGAAAAAATTAAAGATGGCACTGATAATGCTAAAGAATATATTAAAAAGAGATATGAAAACTGGAGAGATAAATAGAAAAAAACATATAGAAATTTAATTTAACTATATGTTTTTTATTTTACTAATATATTCAACTCTTCTTTTAGGGTCTTCTCTTAAATATTCTACTAATTTTGGATTTTTTCTTATTTCATTTATAATTTGAATATCTTCTTTTGGAAGAACTACCTTATAATCTTCTTCATTTTCAGCTACAACTACACTATCCATACCAAGTAAGTATGCTGCAGTTGTATCAAGTGCATTAATTAAATCCACAAAAGTATCCAAATTTGGAGTTCTAGTTCCTTTCTCATAACAACAAACAGATACTTTTGTAACATTAATCATATCTGCAAGATCTTGTTGTGTTAATCCTTTTGCTTTTCTAAGTTCTCTAACTCTTGATCCAATAAACATTTACTACTACCACTCTTTCATTAACTTATGGTTAAAGTATAAATAATTAGATAATGTAATTGTTTAAAGTTAACTAAATAGAAATTATTATTTACATTTATAATTCTTATACTTTTCAAATATTATTTTGGATAAGTTTTAGATTAATATACTAAAAGAAACAGATTTATTTATCTTCTGTTTCTTTATTTTTATTACTTGATAAAAATGTTACTTTTTCCGCAACTACTTCTGTTGCATATTTCTTTTCTTCATCTTTTTCATAAACTCTTGTTTGAACTCTTCCTTTAACACCAAGAAGATCGCCTTTTTTACAATATATACTTGTATTTTCTGCAATACCTGTCCATAATGTACAATCAATGAAATCTGTTTCATATTCTCCGGATACATTTTTATAACTTCTTGGAACAGCAAGAGTAATATTAGTTACTTTCTTTCCTGAATCTGTTTCTCTAAGTTCAGGATCTTTAACAAGTCTTCCAACAATTACTATTTGATTTAACATGACATTTTCCTCCTTTCAGTGCTGTATAATACACTACTAAAAAGAAGAAATCAAAGCACAAAAATGGCATTTTTGCATAGAAAAATAATCAAAAATTGAATTTTTGTATAACAAAAAAGGAATTTTTGCATAAAATTCCTTTCTAAAATTTAAATATTGCACATTTTTTGAAAATTGTTTTTTAATAAATTATTTAATTCTACTGCATATTCAAGTGGTAATTCTTCTGTAAATTCTTCTATAAATCCTATTAATGACAATTCTATTGCTTTTTCTTCATCAATACCTCTACTCATAAGATAGAATAATTTATCTTCATCTAATTTTGAAACTGTTGCCTCATGTTCTATTATTGATGACTCATTTTTACATATATTAGTAGGAATTGTATCGCTTTTTGATAATTTATCTAAAAGAATAGTATCACATTTTATACTTGATCTTGAATTAGTAGCATTCTCTTCTATACTTACTAAACCTCTATAACTAGCATTTCCACCGCTTCTACCTATTGATTTTGCAATTATATGACTTCTTGTATTTTTACCTAAATGAATCATTTTAGCGCCTGTATCTTGAATTTGATTATTAGATGCAACAGCAATAGAAATACATTCACCAACTGAATTATCTCCTTTTAAAATACATGCTGGATACTTCATATTGATTTTAGAACCAATATTACCATCTATCCACTGCATAGTACCACCTTCATCAACTATTGCTCTTTTTGTTACTAAATTGTTTACATTATCTGACCAGTTTTGTATAGTTGTATATCTACATTTTGCATTTTTACCAATAAATATTTCAACAACAGCTGCATGAAGTGAATCAGTAGTATAAGTTGGTGCTGTACATCCTTCTATATAGTGTACTTCAGAATCGTCATCAACTATTATAAGTGATCTTTCAAATTGTCCCATATCTTTTGTATTAATTCTAAAATAACTTTGAAGTGGTCTATCTAATTTTGTATGTGGAGGTACATAAATAAATGTCCCACCACTCCATACAGCACCATTTAATGCTGTAAATTTATTTTCATTATAATCTACTAATGTACCAAAGTATTTTTTGAATAACTCTGGATATTTTTTTAGTGCTGTATCTGTATCACAAAATATTATATTTTTTTCTTCCAAATCTTTAATCATATTATGATATATTGCTTCACTATCATATTGAACACCAAGTCCATCTAAATATTCTTTTTCTTGTTCTATTACTCCAATATCATCAAATGTCTTTTTAACATTTTTGTTTACATTATTCCAAGAATTATGTACTTCATTATCAATTCTTTTATAATAAGTTATATTATTAAAATCAATATTTATCTTTGGTCCAAAAGAAGGAAGAGGTTTATTTGTAAAATCTTTATATGATTTTAATCTATATTCTAGCATCCATTCTGGTTCATTTTTTAATTCAGATATTTTTCTTACCTTTTCTTCATCTAAACCTTTTTCGAATTTTACTTCCTTCATAATTACCTCCTATTTTTCTATTAAATCTTTTATTCCAAGTATTGCGAGTGTTGCGCATTTTTTTCTTGCTGGTTGTTTATATATATCTTCATACGCAAGTAATTCTTCTAATAAATCTTTATCGTATTCTTCTTCATTAATCATTTTTTCATAGTTATCTATTATCTTTAATGCTTCTTCTTTTGTTTTACCAATTAATTTTTGAATTGATATAGATGCCGATGATACTGCGATTGCACACGCTTCTCCTTCAAATCTTATATCTTCTATTTTATTATCATTCATTTTAAGTTGTATATCAAAATTATCAATACAAGATGAATTATTTTTATTTTCTTTTAAATATGTACTATCATCTACAAGTCCCCTATGAAAAGGTTTTTCATAATTTTCTAATATTAATGTTCTTTTAAAATTTGGATCCATTTTTATACACCTAAACTTTCTTCTAATATTCTATCATTATCTAATGCTTTTATTAATTTGTCTGCATCTTCTTTATTATTATAAAAATATATACTAACTCTGCATGTATTTTTTATTCCAAGTTCATCTTCTAGTTTTTTTGCACAGTGGCTTCCACTTCTAACACATATATTATATTTATCTAAGTATATTGCTGTATCTTGTGCAAATACACCATCTATATTAAATGCTATTGTTGCACCTTCTACATTTTCATTGTATATTTTTACATTTTTTAGTTTCTTTAAACCATTTATAATATAGTGTTTTAATTCATCGCAATATTCTTCTATGTTATCTATACCTATATTATTTATATAGTCAATTGCACTTCCAAATCCAATAACACCAGCGATATTCCCTGTTCCTGCTTCTAATCTATAAGGTAGTTCCTTATATTCTATTTCACTAGGACTAACAAATGCAATATTCATACCACCACCTACTTTAGTAGGTTTTATTGTATCAAGTAATTCATACTTACCATAAAGCACACCAACACCTGTTGGTCCAAGCATTTTATGTGCCGATATAGCTAAAAAGTCTATATCTAAATCTTGTACATCTACATTTGTATGACCTACACTTTGTGCTCCATCAACTACTACTAATATACCTTTTTTATGTGCATAATTTATTATTTCTTTTATTGGTCTTACATCACCTATAACATTTGATATATGCGCAATTGAGATTACTTTTGTTTTATCTGTTATACTTTTTATAACATTTTCCATTGTTACTTCATGATTACTAGTTAAAGGTATATAGTTTACTTTTATACCCATTTCATTTTCAAGTTCAAACCAAGGAAGTATATTTGATGCATGTTCTGCTTTTGTAAGTAATACTTCATCACCTGGTTTTAAACTATACTTAAAATATCCATTAACTATTTCATTTAATGACTCAGTTGAACCACTAGTAAATATTATTTCTTCTCTTCTACTAGCATTAATTAATTCTTTTACTTTATCTCTAACATTTTCGTATTCATCACTTGCTTTTAAACTAAGTGAATAATCACCTCTATGTGCATTAGATGAATAATTCTTATAATAATCACACATCTTATCAATTACACAATTTGGTTTAAATGTTGTCGCACCATTATCAAAATATACGATATCTTTTTCTAGCATAGGAAAGTCTTTTCTATAATTCATTTTTTCACCTCCAATACTTTTTAATAATTTTCTTTAAATCATCCTTTACATCATCAGTTATATTAAATTCATTTAATAAAAATCCATTAATTAAAAGTTCGTAACATTTATTTTCATCTAATCCTCTTGAATTTAGATAAAATAATTCTTCTTCATCAAATTTACCAATATACGCACCATGTGATGCTTCTACATCATACTCATCAATAAATAAATTGGGTTCTATTTTTGATTTATTATCATTCATAATAATAATCTTATTATCTTGATGTAAAACACTTTTTTCTGAACCATTTGGTATATATCCATTGTTCTTTATATATATGGAATTATTATCTATTGTAAGTCCATGTATATTTGTATTACTTGTGCAGTTTTTATTATTATGATGAATACTAACATCATAATTATTTTCATTTAATGAAATAGATGAAATATTAATTAATACATTTGAATTTTTTCCATTAATATTTACATTTATATTTCTATTTATATTTTTTGATGCATCAAATATATTAAATATAAGGTTACAGTTTTCATTAATATCAAAATTATAACTTACATCCTTATCTTCTTCATTAATTATAGTAAGCGTAATATCTACATTATCATTTACTCTTATATCTTTATTACCATTTTCTTTTAATATAAATTCTCCATTATCTTCAAAATCAATACTACTCTTTTCTATTAATATATTATTCATATATCTATTATTCACTTACGATACTTGCACTATTTTTGTAAGCATCATATCCTTTTTCTTCTATTTCAAGAGCAAGACTTGCATCTCCTGTTTTCTTGATATTTCCATTTACCATAACATGTACATAATCTGGTTTTATATATTGTAGTATTTTAGGATAATGAGTAATTATAAGTACTGATGTGTTTTCATGTTCTTTTAAATAACTATTTATATTTTCACAAACAATTTTTAAACTATCTACATCAAGTCCTGAATCAAGTTCATCAAGTATTATGAATTTAGGTTCTAATACTTTTAATTGAAGTATTTCATTTTTCTTTTTTTCTCCACCTGAAAAACCTTTATTCATACTTCTATGAATCATATTTTCATCCATTTTTAAATCTTTTACTGCGCTATCAATTTTCTTTATATATTGATATAATGAAACTTCTTCTTTTTCATTTAATGCGGTTCTTAAAAAATCAGCAGTTGTTACTCCATCTATTTCACATGGAAGTTGATTACATAAAAAGATTCCTTTTCTTGCTATTTCATCTGTAGACATATTTGTTATATCTACATCATCAAATATTATTTTTCCAGATAACTTTTGATATTTTTTGTTATTTAAAATAACTTTCGATAAAGTACTTTTTCCTGTACCATTTGGTCCCATTAAGGCATGTACTTCACCAGCATTTATGTTTAAGTAAAAATTTTTTAATATATCTTTACCATCTATACTTGTATTTAAATTTTCAATTTTAAGCATAACATCATCTCCAAACATTATTATTTTACCATAAAAGTATATATTTTTTTAGTGTTTTTTGTTAAAATTATTAGAGGAGATGATAAAAATGGATTGTATTTTTTGTAAAATTATTAAAGGGGACATTCCTTCATACACAATTTATGAAGATGATATTGTAAAAGTGTTTTTAGATGTTAATCCTATGAGCCCTGGACATATGCTTATAATACCTAAAAAACATTTTGAAAATTTAGATGATATTGATATTGATACATTAACTCATATTAATGAAATTGCTAAAAAAATGCATATATTATTAAAAGAAAAATTAAATATTGATGGAATGAGTATAATGCAAAATAATGGTGATGTTCAAGAAGTAAAACATTATCATATGCATTTAAAACCATATTATAAAGAAAATAATGGTATAAGTGTTGAAGAAGTATATAAAAAACTGATTGGTTAATCAGTTTTTTTACATTTTAAATGGTTTAATATCTCTTGCTGTTTGTGCTAAATCTTCTTTGCATAAACTAAAACTTGGTTCTTCATCAGAATCTGTAATATATGATATATATGATGATTCTTTTTCTAATGAGTCAAGCATTCTTTTTAATTGTTTCTTTTCAGAATTTAATTTTAACATTTTAATTAAATTTAAATGCTTTTTAGCAGTCTTATATTTTTGTATTGTTTCTTTATACTCATCATTTGTTTCTTCTCTTTCTTCAATTATATCATCATATAAACGAACTCTTCTAAATCCTACAGTACTTTTACCAACTTTTTCTTCAGCATACATTTCAATTCTACCACTTGCTATTCCTTCTGCAATTTTAGTAACATATTCATCATTCCCAGAATTTACCCAACTTGGTATTTGAACACTATCTTTTATCATATTATTTCCCCCTTTGGTGCGATATATATTACCAAAATAGTGTATTTTTGTCAAATTTTTCAAAGAAAAATGTTGTTTAAAAAGTTAAATGCAACTTTTTATCTTGAATTAATAAAACTTGCATT